>MDTE01139873.1_pt1 | contig 209774 bp, 205 predicted proteins | sample 811231 | NCBI WGS metagenome assembly MDTE01 (sample SAMN05326651, study PRJNA326480) | marine metagenome | isolation source: seawater | place: Indian Ocean: Red Sea | collected 2010 | reverse complement strand
CTGCGTTATTAGTCAAATTTGTCAGATTTGAACCATCGGCATTCATTACATATATCTCACCATTGCCATCTCTATTAGTCCCAAAAGCAATTTTTGTTCCGTCTGGCGACCACGATGGATAATAATCAGCAGCTGCGTTATTAGTCAAATTTCCTACTACAAACACAGGAGGAACAGTGATCGTAGGATAAATTGAATAATAACTTAAAGGAATTCCGTCGGCATCAACTATTCTAAAGTAATATTTGGTAGCAGATTGGTTGTTAGTGTTATCTTTTATAGCCCAGTCAAACTCCATTTGTCCCTGAATATTAATTGCTACTGGATTTAGTCCCGATTTTTTTTCTTCTTGATAAGTGCCAGAAAGGGTTGAGGTACTTAACAACAAACTCGGAATTACTACTTCATCTTGAACGGATGAATTATTCACTCCAATCCATGCATCATTGCTTCCAACGTCTCCCAAGTATGTCCATGTACCGAAAATTTCTGTAGCATACTGTAAATTAAAAGCCTGAGTGGTTTTTGGCACTAAATTTCCATCAACTTCAAGAGATATCCTTAATCGATATTTTTCTCCATAAACAGTACTAACTCTGGCTGTTCCTTCGCCGGCCAAAGCAGTTGCAGGTGTCACAGAATCAGAATTTTCATACCACCTATAATTTTTCTGAATATAAGAAGTTTGAGGGGACGTTCTCAATGTTGCATACCTCATATATCGATCTAAGTGTGTTCCGTTAATTAGAACCATCCTGAAAAAATATACTGTATCTGGGTGAGCTCCATTTTCTTTTATAACCCAATCCCATTCACCTATTTCTCCAACACCTATTTGTTGCTTGTTTGCAACAGAAGAATTTTGTTCTTCATAAGACTGGGCAATATTATTTCCGTCTAAAAGAGCCGTTATATCTCCTCCGTCTTCTGATGAAAAATTATTAAACCCCGTCCATGCTTTTGAAACAGAACCTGCGTCACCCACTTGGGTCCAACCATCTTCTGTGTTTGCAGAATATTCTAATTTAAATTGCTGTGTAGACTTGTTTAAAGCTACTACTGCTTTAACAGAAATCCTTAATCTAATAACTTTACCAGAAGTCACATTGGTTAAAATGTCATTTTTCTCAGATAACGCAGATGTAGGCGTGTAAGAATCTACATTTTCATACCATCTATAGCTAAACTGGGACAAAGGAAAAATTTCAGGTTGCGCGGTAAAGTTATTATTAATTTGATACGTTGTGATAGAAGTTTGTTCATTATTAACCAACTTTACATCAGATTTTATTTTTTGTAATAACCCTGGTTTAATTGTCAAGCTCGAGATTCCAGCCTCCCATCCCTCAGGAATATCAATTTCAACAGTTTGTGGGGGCTCTTTATAAACTTGCATTGCAGTGTCTATATTGGATATTGTAATGTCTAAAGCGTCTTCTTGATCTTTGATCAATGAATTCATTTTTAAACCAGCCGCCATCACCTCAACTAACGCAACAACCGCAATGCCCAAAACAAACACAGCAATTATCACTTCAATTAAAGTAAATCCACCCTCATTTGATATATTATGCTTACTATGTTTTATATTTTTATTTTGAACCACGTCTATGACACTTTTTAAACTACTAACTTTTGATTGATATATTTCTAATTCGGTTAAAGGGTTTTATTAAGATAGTTAGGTAGTCATTTATACACAACACTCATATTAAATCAACCAAAAAATAACAAAACAATAACTATTAATATTTATTGAATAGACCTATTAGAAAATGATAGAATATGAGTGCTTCATTTCCAATTAATAGGAGAAATAATGCCTGAAAGCTTTATAACTGACTGGACCACCATTCTTGCTGTTGCCGCAGTTGGTTTTGCTGCTGTTTTAGGATTATTTTTAGCTTCCTATATATTAGCCCCAAAAAGAAAATCTGCCGACAAAGGCCTGCCTTATGAATGTGGCATTAGGCCTTCAAAATATAATTGGTCTCAAGTTAATATTCGATATTATATTTTTGCAATGCTTTTTTTGATTTTTGACGTTGAGGCAGTATTCCTATTTCCGTGGGCAATAATATTTGTCGATTCTGTTGCTGCTGTTTTTTATGAAATGCTCATATTTATTGCAATTTTGTTGTTTGGACTACTTTATGCTTGGAAAAGAGGGGCGCTTCAATGGAATTAGAAAATCTGGGCAAAGACTATTTGCCCAATTCTGGAAACACACCCGCCGACAATATATTTAATAAAGTCTTGCCAAATGCAATTACTGCAAAATCTGATCAACTATTTGCGCTGGCAAGGAAATCATCTTTGTGGACTTTAAGCTTTGGATTGGCTTGTTGCGCCATCGAAATGATGAGCACCCACATGTCTCACCATGATCTAGATAGATTTGGTGTGGTAACATGGCCTTCTCCGCGTCAAGCCGACGTGATGATAGTAGCAGGAACTGTAGTAAAAAAAATGGCAGAGCCTATTAAGTTGTTGTATGAACAAATGCCTGACCCTAAGTGGGTCATTGCAATGGGTGCCTGTGCAACAAATGGAGGCCCATATTATAAATCATACTCAGTTGTTATGGGTGTAGACCACGTTGTTCCTGTTGACGTGTATGTTCCAGGTTGCCCCCCGAGGCCAGAAGCATTGATGTATGGAATCCTTCAACTACAAGAAAAAATCAAAAACGACGCTAAAAAAACAAAAAACAATAAATAGAAATGAATATTGATACCGAAAATTCAAAAACAGAACAATTGGTAAAAACTATATCTTCGCATCTAAATCAATTCTCACCAACAATTTCAAACAACAAAGATGAAGTTGTTATTATTTCAGACAAGAAAAATTTTTTGAATATTTGCAAATACTTAAAAACAAACAAAGAATTAAGCTTCGATTACCTAAGGTGTGTTTCAGTAGTTGACTACATTGATCATCTCGAAATTAATTATCACCTTTTTTCGATTAATTACAGATTTAAAGCCGTATTAAAAATCCAAATTAACGCCTCTATACCCGCTGTTCCAAGCGTCACAAATATATGGCCTGCAGCTAATTGGCATGAAAGAGAAGGCCACGATCTGTTTGGTGTACTTTTTATTAACCACCCAAACCTTTCAACACTATTGTTACCTGAAAATTTTGAAGGATTCCCGGGCAGAAAAGACTTCCCTTTCAATGATTACAATGAATGGTAAAAAAATGCAGTTTTCGAATATTTCTACAGACATAAATTTGGACAATCTTGAAAATCAAGATTCGCTAGATGTAATTGTAAACATGGGACCCCAGCACCCAAGCACACATGGTGTATTCAGACTTGTTTTGTGGATTGACGGCGAAATAATCACAAAAGCTGAGCCACACATAGGCTACTTACACCGAGGTTCAGAAAAACTATGTGAATCTGAACTATATTCTCAAGTAATTTCTTTATTCGACCGAATAGACTATTTGGCAAACTTAAATATGGAATTAGGGTTTTGTGCTGCTGTAGAAAAATTAATGGAAATCGATATTCCGGATAGGGCTTGGTATATTCGAACTATCCTATGTGAACTAAATCGAATTGCAAGCCATCTATTGTTTTATGGCGTTTTTGGCCTAGATGCCGGCGCCATGACTCCAGTTCTGTATGGATTTAGGGATAGAGAAAAAATCCAATCTGTTTTTGAATCTGTCACTGGCGCCAGAATGATGCATAACTTTATCCGAATAGGAGGGTTAAAAGAAGACGTGGGAAATGATTTCAAAAAAGATGTCACCAAATTATTGTCTACTCTTAAAACAAGTATTGATGAATGCGACGAGCTCTTGTCAGGAAATGAAGTTTTTCTTGCCCGCACTAAAGGAATCGGCACAATAGAAAGGCAAACTGCTCTAGACTACGGTCTTTCGGGCCCTACATTAAGAGGAAGCGGAATTCCAGAAGACATTAGAATTTGAGACCCTTATGGTATTTATGACCGATTCGACTTTAAAATCCCCGTAGGTACTGTTGGTGACTCATGGGATAGATATTACGTCCGTGTCGAGGAAATGCGACAGTCAATATCTATTATAGAGCAAGCGCTTGCCCAAATGGATGAGGGCCCAATATTGGGAAATGTTAGAAGGCTTATAAAGCCGCCTAAAGGAGAAGTATACACTCGTACTGAAACTCCTCGCGGAGATTTTGGTGTGTTCTTGGTTAGTGACGGTAGCGACAAGCCGTATAGAGTTAAAGTTAGAGCCCCTTCTTTTTCAAATTTACTTGCTTTAACCAAAATGCTTGAAAATTCGTATGTTGCCGATTCAGTCGTAATATTGGGTTCTTTAGATATTGTGATGGGAGAAGTTGATCGTTGATTGTAGAAATTTTTAATAATTTTCCATATATATTTAGACCTTCATTATTATTGCTTTTTTTGACAATTACTGTGTTATTCCTTACTTGGCTTGAAAGAAAAACACTAGCAAAAATACAAATGAGAATGGGGCCAATGTTTGTTGGTTTCCATGGAACACTACAGCCTATCGCCGACGCAATTAAATTAGCCCTGAAAGAAGATATTCTCCCTCTCTGGTCCAATAAACAAATATATTGGTTTGCTCCCATTGCCGTTTTCGTGCCAGCATTTTTAATTTGGGTTACTTTGCCAATTTCTAATGTTTTTGTAGTTCGCAACCTTGAGCTGGGATTATTTTATATAGTCTCTATTTCTGTTTTGTCGGTACTAGGAATGGTTTTAGCTGGATGGAGCTCTGCAAATAAATACGCCTTCCTAGGTGGCGTTAGGGCGGCAGGCCAACTAATAAGCTATGAAATCCCTTTTATTATGGCTATTTTAAGTATCGCAATGATTTCAAAATCATTAAATTTAATTACAATAGTTGAAAATCAATCTTCTTTTCCAAATATTTTGGTTCAACCAATTGGAGCTTTAATTTTTTTCCTATCTGGCTTAGCTGAAATAGGAAGAACCCCTTTTGACATACACCATGCAGAGTCTGAAGTTGCAGGTGGGCCTTTTATAGAATATAGCGGTGCCCACTGGTCCGTATTTTTCTTAGCAGAATATATCAACACTTTTACAGTTGCAGCCCTAGTTGTACTCCTATATTTTGGTGGATGGAATTGGCCCACCATGCCATTTGAAGGCAACACGCATTCTTTTTTGTCAGCTTTATGGTTTTTGTTTAAATGCTATCTAGTTGTTTTGTTAATATTTTGGATTAGAGGCACCTCGCCTAGATTAAGAATTGACCAGCTAATGTCCTTCTGCTGGAAGCTATTAGCGCCTCTTTCGTTTGCCAATATAATCGTTACAGGATTTATACTATATTACAAACTTCCCTGGGTAATCTTAAGTGTTTCCTCAATATTATTACTTATTGTTGCATTATATTTTATTAGGAAAAAAACAAATACAAGCCCTCAAAAAACAATTAAATTATATTCTGCCAATGAACTAAGGGCGGCAGGCAAAAACAATAGTGGATTAGAAACAAATAATGATTAAATTAATAAAAGGATTAATTATAACTTTATCTACTGCCTTACGCTCCCCGGTTACGGGTGAATATCCTATGCCCGAAAAAAGAATACCGGTAAAAAACAAATTCATGGGATTTCCGGCCCTGACCTATGATTTTGAAATAGATGAACCATTTTGTACTGGATGCATGGTCTGCATAAGAAATTGTCCAACATCCTGCATGTCTGCAAACATGAAGGACAATGAAAAATTTACAGAAAATAAAAGTTAAAGAAAAAAAATCATTGACACTTTCGAAATTAATCTTGGAAGATGTATTTTATGTGGTATCTGCGTAGATGTTTGTAATTTTGATGCAATCGAAATGAGCCACGAGCATGAACGCAGTAAATTCGAAAGAAATGCTAATAGGGTAAACCTGCCTGAATTAATTAAGATGGGCGTTAAATATCAACAAAAAATTAATTGGTCGCCAAAACAAGAAAAAAATCGAGGCACACCTAAAAAGCCAAAAACATCTAATGAAAATAATGGAAATTTAACTTGATTGAAAACTCTAACCTAGCCTCAATAATTATTTTTTATTTACTAGCTATAACAATAATTGTTAGCGCCATAGGGGTAGCTGTCTCAAAAAATGTGATGCTAGCATGTTTATCTCTTCTCGCAACACTTTTAGGTATTGCCGGAGCGTTCATCTTTTTGGCAGCTGACTTCATGGCTCTTGTTCAAATATTAATTTATGGCGGAACCGTTGTTACGGTAATTGTATTTGCAATAATCTTAACCAATTTAAAAGATTTTTCTAATTTAAAATCTACAAAACAAGCCCCTTTTGCAGTAGCAGCATGTATAGTTGCACTCGCCTGCCTTATTACTGGAATCTTAAATTCTCCAATATCTGAAACCGCACTAAAGTTAAATTATATTTCATTAACTTTTCTTGGGAGATATCTTTTTACAGACTGGGCCATTCCTTTTGAATTGGCGTCTTTAGTTCTTTTAATAGCTTTAATAGGTACAGTATTAATGGTTAAGGCAAATAAGGAAACGGACAAATGATCTCTTTAGTACATTATCAAATTTTAAGCGCAATTTTATTTTGTATAGGTCTTTATGGCGCCCTAAGTAGAAAGAGTGCTATCTTAATTCTTTTGTCTCTTGAAATAATGTTAAATGCTGTAAATTTGAACTTAATCGCCCTTTCTGCTTTTTCACAGTTCTCGCAAGAACAAGTTGCATTAGGCCAATCTATAGTAATATTTGTCATTACTCTTGCCGCTGCTGAATTAGCACTAGGTGTAGCAATTATCCTAAGAATCTATAAAAACAAATCTTCAATTGATACAGATAATCTTAATTTATTAAAATGGTAACTATAAATAACTTCAATAATATTAACAAAGGGGCTAGTAAATAATGGCCGGATTACTTCAAGGAAATACTTTGATATGGATAATTCCCATTATCAGCTTCCTTTGTTTTATACTCTCAATAATTAATAAAAATTCTGTCTCAAGAATTTCTTTATTAAATTTTTCTGCTAGCTTTATAAATGTTTTGCTTTTTTTGGTCCTGTTATTTACCTATATTGATGACGGCGAATTGTCATCCCAAATTGTATGGGCAAAAATTGGCGACACAACACTTTCAGTTGGAGCAACTGTTGATGCACTATCAATTTCTATGCTTGGTTTAATATCTATCGTGACCTTTTTAGTAAAACTATATTCCATTCAGTATATGCGGAGCGATGCAAAATTTGGCTGGTATTTTTCTTGCCTTTCTCTATTTAGTGCCGCAATGTACGGGGTGGTTCTTTCTGACAATTTACTATTTCTATATGGTGCGTGGGAACTTGTTGGTCTAGGCTCTTATTTACTTATAGGATTTTGGTATGAAAAAAGAGCTGCCGCTGAAGCCGCTAAGAAAGCATTCATCACAACTCGAATTGGCGACGTAGGTTTATTAATTGGGTCTTTAATATTATTTAAATTATCTGGAACATTTAATATTTCAGAAATTTTCCACGTTGTAACTAATGGTGTCGAAACAAAAATGATATCAGAGTCTACTGTAGCTTTAGCAACAACGCTAATAGCTTTAGGGGCGATAGGAAAATCAGCACAATTCCCATTACACGTATGGTTACCTGACGCAATGGAAGGCCCAACTCCTGCTAGCGCATTAATTCACGCAGCTACCATGGTAGCTGCAGGTGTTTTCCTGGTTGCTAGATTATTTCCAATATTTGAAGTATCCATTTTTACCTTAACATTTATTGCCACAATTGGAATTACAACATTTTTGATTGCAGGCACATTAGCGCTAGCCATGAAAGATTTAAAACGAATACTGGCATATTCAACAGTTAGCCACCTGGGGTTAATGTTTTTATCTTTAGGTTGCGGAAATTTACCTGGTGCAATCTTTCATCTCCTCATTCATGGCGCATCAAAAGCATTACTCTTTTTGTGTGCAGGAAATTTTACAAGCTTAACAGGTAAATCAACTATATTTGAGATGTCAGGAAAAATTAAAATATATACATTGACATCTTGCTCATTTTTAATTGGCTCAGCCACTTTGGCAGGAATTCCGCCGTTAGGTGGATTCTGGAGTAAGGATGCCATCTTGGTATCTGCATATGAAACATTTGGAATACCTATGTTAATAGCTGCATTACTAGGAGCCTTTCTCAGCGCTTTTTATATCACCAGAATGGTAACGATTATTTTCTCTATTAAAAAACCATCCCATAACCAAGTGAATAAAACATCTTTAGTGATGTCGATGCCGACAATCATTCTTGCAGCCTTTTCAGTTTTGCTCATAGGTTTATTGCTTAATTGGGGAGACCAATATCTAGGTTTCTCAAGCTTTCTTTCCGCAGCAAAAGAAACAGATAAACACCATGTTGGGTTATGGATTCCAATTACTTCGGCTTTAGTCACTGTTCTTGCAGTTATACTAAGCTGGATGAAATATACAAATAAAATTCAATTAATATCAAACAAAAAAGTTTCCACTTTACTGGAAAACAAATACCATATCGACAATTTATATAATTACATTGTTTCAAAAATCGTTTTGCGTACAAGTAAGATGATATCTGCCTTCGACAGAATAGTAATAAATGACACGGGGGTAGATGGGTTGGCATCATTAATTCCATTTTCATCTTTAAAGATTAAGCATATTCAAACAGGAAAAATTTCAACTTATTTAATGTCCATGACTATTGGATTGGTTGCTATATTATTGTACCTAATATTTTTTAATTAAAACTTTATATTGGATTATTTATTATGATTAATTTAATAACAAAACCAGGAAACAAAAAATGCTAGATTCTTTTCTAAATTATTCTAGCCTACTTCTCGTTGCTTTCCCGGCATTCGGTGCCTTTTTTTTAATGCTAATTCCTAACAGCAATGTTCGACTTACCCATTCTATAGCTCAATCAATTTCTTTTACAACAATGATTGTAGCAATCCTGTCATTTGTGTTTTTTGATCCGGAAAATTCTAATTATCAATTCAGGCAAACATTTGAGTGGTTAAATATAATTTCTATTAACAAAATTATTTCTTTAGATCTAGGGGTTGACGGAATTTCATCTTTCATGGTCATGTTAACGGGAATTGTAATGTTTACTGGCGTTTTGAGCTCAAGTTCTATTACCAATAGGGTTAAAGATTTCTTTATACTTTATTTCGTTTTAATTTCAGGCGTTTTTGGTGTGTTTGTTTCGATTGACTTGTTCTTTCTTTTTTTCTTCTATGAGCTTGCTGTAGTTCCAATGTATTTGTTAATATCGGTTTGGGGATCTTCGTCTGTTTTTAAAACTTTCTCAAGAACAAAAGACTACGGCGCGCTTAAGCTAACTTTATTTCTTGTTGCAGGAAGTGTTTTGATATGGGTTGGGCTTTTGTCAATATTTGTTGAATCAAACGCCACTTATTTCAATTTGATTGACATTAAAAACAATGGGGGCTTAAGTCCAAAATTTCAAACATTTATATTTCCATTTATACTAGTCGGGTTTGGAGTTTTGGGAGGTCTGTGGCCATTTCACACTTGGTCTCCCGACGGACACGTAGCAGCACCTACTTCTGTGAGCATGGTTCATGCAGGAGTATTGATGAAACTTGGTGCTTATGGATTTCTAAAAATTGGCATTTTATTACTCCCTGAAGGCGCACAAGAATGGATGCCTATTTTATTAATCTTAGGAACAATAAATGTTTTATATGGTGCAATTTCGGCTATGGGTCAACACGATCTTAAATATGTGATTGGATATTCTAGCGTAAGCCATATGGGGTATGTATTCATGGGTATAGGAACTCTACACCACCTTGGTGTTACAGGCTCTGTCATGCAAATGTTCTCTCATGGCATTATGACCGCCTTGTTTTTTTCAACATTAGGAGTAATATATGAAAAAACTGGAAGCAGAGATATCAATGTACTTGAAGGATTAGCCAAAAAAATGCCTTTAATTACAGTGTTTTTTGTAATTGCTGGTTTTGCGTCTCTAGGCCTACCAAGTTTAAGTGGCTTTGTCTCAGAATTATTAGTCTTCCTAGGGCTTTTCAAAACACATCCTGTATTTGGAGCATTAGGAGTCATTGGGGCCGCAATAACTGCAATTTACATTCTCAGGCTAATTGCTAAAGTATTTTTTGGACCTGCACACAACAATCAAAACCTATTAACATCGGTTACAATTAAGGATAAAATTTCATCCGTTATTTTAGTGTTTTTTGTAATTGCTATTGGGTCTGTCCCTTTTGCGTTTATTGCAAAAATAGAAAATAGTGTTCACAACTTACTTTTGTTAGGACTTGGATCATGACCACGGAAAACCTCTCTCTTTTAATTCCCGATTTCTCAGTAATCATATTGGCATTTCTAGTTCTTTTAGCTGATTTGTTTAGCCCCAAAAGAAATGATTTAATGCTTGGAATTCTATCAGTAGGTGGACTAATTTTAGTAAGTCTTTATATCGTTACAATTGGATTCAACAACACTGGCTATTTGTACCAAAACACTTTAGTTGTAGACCAATATTCAACATCTTTAAAACTATTTTTTGTCTTTTTAGGAATTGTAGCAATTTTTTCAAGTAAAAATTATCTATCCCTAAATTTGAAAAACCCCGGTGAATTTTACTCTATAATTCTTTTTACAATTTCCGGAATAATGTTACTGCTTTCTTCCAATGATTTATTAACCGGTTTTATTTGTCTTGAATTAATCTCATTTGGTTTATATGTTTTGGTAGGCTTCAACAGGTTTAATCCAAAATCTAATGAAAGCTCCCTAAAATATATTTTGCTTGGTGCCTTGTCTTCTGCAATTTTAATTTATGGAATCAGTTACATATACGGCTTTATAGGAAGTACAAAGTTTGATGCCATTCAATCATTCCTGACTAATACAGAGCAAGAATTTAACATTAATCATGCAATAGGATTAGGGTTACTAATTGTGGGCTTTGCTTTTAAAATTGCGGCTGTCCCTTTCCATATGTGGGCACCAGACACGTACGAAGGCGCGCCACTTCCTATCACCGCCTACATTTCTATCGTATCAAAATTAGCAATTTTTTCTTTCGTAATTCGTATCGTTATTTCTACAGGCCTACCATCAGTTGAATTTTGGCATCCTATAATTATTTCTATTTCTATTATGTCAATGCTCCTTGGAAATTTGATGGCAACAGTTCAAAAAGATCTAAAGCGTTTATTTGCTTATTCAAGCATTGGTCAAACCGGGTATTTATTAGCAGGTGTTTCCTTAATTTATACTGTTGACGGCCTTTCTGGTTTTGTGCTGAGCGCTGTTGTTTTCCACATGGTTAGTTATGCTGTTTCTTCCTATACTGCTTTTTATTCGTTAATCATCATTAACAACAATATTAAATCCACAAAAATTGCCGATTTTGCAGGAATTTCATCAAATTCTCCACTATTTGCGATGATATTCACTTGTTCAATGTTTTCGCTAGCCGGTTTGCCAATATTTTCAGGATTTATCAGTAAATTTTATTTGTTCAGCTCATTCGCACAACAAGGATTTATTTGGCTGGCTGCATTAGCTGTAATAACAAGCCTTATATCACTATATTACTATCTTTTAGTAATACGAAAAATTTACACACCAAACACTAAAAACACCGATCAACATTTTTATGTTTCTAGGTCGTCATTCGGAATGTTGTGTATTTTATTTCTTTTTGTGATTTTGTTGGGAATTTTCCCTTCATTTATAGTAGATTTTTTCCAATCAACACAATTTGCACCAGGACATATATTATAATTTAATGAGAACTACTAGCTTTATAACTTTTTGCTCTGTTAGAATCGAAGCTTGCTTTATGTTATAAAGTATTAACATTTTTAAAATCAAATTTAAATATAATCAACGTGTACAAACCAAGGAATTAGTATTTATGAACGAGTCTAAATCAAACAAATCAGCAATGGTTGTAGTTGCTCACGCGGATGACGCAGAATATGGATGCTCTGGCACGGTTGCAAAATTATGCGCCGAAGGCTATGAAGTTGTTTACGTTTTATGTACAGACGGAAGCAAAGGATCTAGCGACATTACAATCAGCTCTCAGGAACTATCTAAAATTCGCCAACACGAACAAGTCGAAGCTGGGAAAGTTTTGGGCCTAAAAGATGTCGTTTTTTTGAATTTTGAAGATAGCATACTAGAGCCCACTTTAGAATTAAGAAAAGCAATCGCAGCAGAAATCAGAAGACATAAACCCAATATCTTAATATGCCCATACCCTATGCGAAACCTCGAAGGCAGAGGATGGGGCGTTGGACACCCTGACCATATAGCTGCTGGAGAAGCTGCGCTTTCAGCCGTTTTCCCAACCGCTAGAGACCATTTGAGTTTCCCTGAACTACTAAAAGAAGGCCTAGAACCGCATAATGTTGAAGAGGTTTGGATTATGGGACACCCTGATCCTGATTTATGGGTAGATGTTACAAGCCACATAGATACATCTATTAATGCCCTCCTCAAGCATGATTCTCAAATACCATATTCAAGAGAAGAAGTTACAAAATCAATGAAAGAACGCAGAAATTTAACCGCTGTAGGGCAAGGATATGATTTTGCAGAAGCATTTAGAAAAATACCATTCAGTAGTTAATTATTGATTCCGAAAAAAACATCAACAAATGCTCAGGAGAAAATTTGATGCCGATCGTAAATGAATTGTTGCAACAAGAAATGAAATTTATCACAAAGCCTTTTGAACAAAAACATATTGAAGGGCTATTCGATACCGGCGACACACTTATGCAAGAAATTGCAATCAGCCTTATCAAAGGAGATAATTCCCAAGTAGATGTACTTACAAAAAAAGCTCTCTCGGGCGGCTATAATGCTAATACAATTTTAGATGACGGCCTAATCGCAGGAATGGCAGTTGTAGGAATCAAATTTAGAGACAATTTTATATTTGTCCCAGAGGTTTTAATCGCCGCTAGAGCTATGAAGGCAGGAATGGCTCATATTGAACCTATTCTTTCTGCTTCAGGAGTAGAGCCAATTGGAACAGTTATAATGGGAACTGTAAAAGGCGACCTTCATGATATTGGCAAAAACCTGTGCATTATGATGTTACGCGGAGCGGGTTTTATAGTTCATGATCTTGGAGTTGACACAGCTCCAGAGGAATTCATTGATGCAATTGACGAACATCAAGCCGAAGTTCTTGGAATGTCTGCTCTCTTAACAACAACTATGCCTAATATGGGAAGAACCATAGAAGCATTTGAAGATGAGGGAATTAGAGAACAAGTATTTATAATGGTTGGGGGTGCTCCTGTCACAGAAGAATTTGCAGAAGATATGGGCGCGGATGGCTACGGAAAAGACGCTATTTCATGCGTTGATCTTGCAAAATCTTTTTATGAAAACAAAAAATAGAACCCAAAACTCTTACTATTTTGTATTCTGGCTGTATTTGGTAAAATATTGATGTTTTAAGCTAAGGGTGCTTACAATTTGAAAGAAAAAATAAACAAAGATAAATTTAAAAAAAGCATCGATAATTTAATGTCAATTTATCAACAAATATCTGATAGTGCAATTGAGTCTTCAAAGAAGAGATGTCCGTATAAAAATGCAAGAAATTTATGCACTGCTAATTTTGACTGCAGAAATCAAAAAAAAATTAATCAGCAGCCCTTTCCTATATGTGCGGGCAGCGACAAACTAGACTATCGTTCCGCTTGGGAATTGTAAAAAATATAATCCATGCAGTAAAGTTTTAAAATGAACTATTTAAAATTTCAAGGTAAATCTTTACCTTTAGAGCTTGATAAAACCATATTCGATTATGCAGACACCCTTAAGGTTAGAGTTCCAACTTCCTGTGGCAGGAGCGGAGAATGCCATGAATGTATTATTGAAATTAAAGAAGGGCAAAAAGCTTTAAACAAAAACACTGATGCAGAAAAGTTCTTGCAAAATCCGTTATATCGACTTGCGTGCCAAGCAAGGCTAACAAACAAAGACTTTTCTGTTGAGTTCGAAGTCCTTCGCAGACAGCCTAAAATACTAACAAAATCTTCTGTTACTCGAGAAATTCCTCCCGACAAAATAATTACAAAAAAAGATAAAAATATAATTAGAAACAACGAAATTTTATACCAATTCAAAGGGTGTATTTATGGGTTAGCTATAGACGCCGGAACAACCACAATTGTGATGAACCTTATAGACCTTGAAACCAACAACACCGTTGCTAATACAAGCTTCGAAAACCCCCAAAGATTTGGGGGTAGCGACGTTATGAATAGAATTTCTTACGACACGGGAAAATTTTCAGGAGAACTCCAATCTGTTTTATTGTCTGCAATAAACTTTGAAATAGGGGAAATGGCTAAATCTCTATCATTCCACAGAAGACAAATTTATGACGTTGTTATTGTTGGAAACACGACTATGAGAGATATCTTGTTTGGAATAAATTCTTTTTCAATCGGACAAAGGCCTTACAAATCGTTAATTCAAACAGAATTTGAAAAAGGCCTCCGCGAAACAACTTCTATTAACGTCATAGCAAAAAACTTGGGTCTTAGGATATTTCCTGAAGCAAATGTATACAGCGGACCCTTGATTAGCTCCCATATAGGCTCAGATGTTACAGCAGGTCTACTCGCAACACGCATGGACGAACGAGAAGAAATTTCAATGCTTGTAGATATAGGAACCAACACTGAAGTTGTTGTTGGAAACAAAAACAAAATGCTAGCTACATCATGCCCAGCAGGCCCAGCCTTTGAGGGTGGAGAAATTACGTTCGGAATGCCTGGATATGACGGAGCAGTTGAAAACTTCAAAATTGAAAAAAATTCTCCTGTAATCAAAACGATTAACAACGTAACTCCTGAAGGAATATGTGGCTCCGGTTTAATAGACCTCCTTTCTGAATTAAAAAAAGCTGAAATAATTAATCACCTAGGTGCTTTTAAAAATCCGGGGGACAAATATTTTTTTACAAAATCTCCAGATATGTATATTTCTGCACCTGATATCAGCGCGCTGGCACAAGCAAAGTCTGCCAATTATTGCGGACAATGGATAGCATTAAGGGAGTATGGGGTTTCGCCCGCTAATTTAGACAATTTATTTTTGGCCGGAGGATTTGCAAATTACATTAATGTAAAAAACGCTATTAATATTGGCTTTATTGCAAATTCACCACTGTCAAAAATTTCAAAAGTTGGAAATACTGCGCTACAAGGAGCCACATTAATGTTGGGTTCGAAAAAAATGCGAAATACTGCAGAAAACATTGTAAAAAATATTCAACACGTGGAGCTTGAAATTGCTCCTGATTTCTTTGAAATATTTGTAGAAGGATGTATGTTTCAACCTATGTCGCAAAAGCCTTCTACTGCTACAAATTAATCGAGCTTTTTTTCTTCTTCAAGCCAATCTTTATATTCTTTTGGCATTTTCTCGGGATAATCAAGATTGTTTTCATATCGCCACCTTGCTAGTGGGTGGTCTCTGTTAATTGGAGGCAACGAAATTTGCGTTTTATAAGCCGCAGATTCAAATATTCCAAACATAATCTCCATCACATGTCGCCCTTCTTCTCCGCTAGACTCATGCTCTCGCCCCTCATCCAGCGCATTTATATACTCATCGACGAAACAATAGTCATCTGCCGTAGAAAACGTATCTCCTCTGTTAAATTTAACTGGGTCATAATGTGACGGGTATTTTGGAGAAATAGATTCCCATAAACCAACTTCAGGCTGTTCCTCATGAAGCAAGCTTCTCAAATGTCCATCATTTTCTGTCAGTGGCAAATAATGAGGAGATCTAAGTAACCAAATTCCAAAATTTCTATGCCAATAAATCCGCCCCTTAGTTCCATAAATCTCCATTACAGATGCAGGCATTTGAACTTCCGAAAATCGATGGTGCAATAAAGTTGCAGTTACTCCTTGGTCAAAAACCATAGTTGTAGTAATTTTTTCTCCCGTAATCAATCCCATTCCGCGAGGAGATTCAAAAACATCTTTTGGTTCGATTTGTCTTCCGTTTCTAGTTGCAGTTGCAACTACAGAACGACAATGCCCCGTTAACCTAAGAATATAAGAAATCAGATGGGTTCCGATGTTTAAAAGGCCATATCCCCCATAATAACCTTTTCCTGAAGCATATATATGTCTAATATCACCAATTTCTCCTTTTTGAATTGTTTCACATATAGCGTCAAGTGCTCCGCCGCTTCTACTTTGATGATGAACGGCTATTTTTGTTCCTTGTGTCTTGGCCATAGAAATTAAAATATCTGCCTCTTCTAAGTACATGCAAAAAGGCTTTTCGACCTCTATATTCACTCCTTTATCAATTACCCTGCGAGCAATTTGGTAATGAGAATCCGTCATAACGGGTATAGCAACTATGTCTGGAGAAACTTCATCAATCATTTTCTCAAAATCTGTATATCTGTTTTTCACCTTAAGTTTTTCGCCTAAGCTATTCAATGCATTCTGATTAACATCACAAAGTCCTACTAATTCAACCCTAGGATGAAAGTTATATGCTTCTGCTGTATCAGTTCCCCTGTTTCCGCAACCTATCACCGCAACTTTGTATGTTTTTTTCATGATGTTTCCTGTATTACAGTTTTTAAATATATGTAAGTCAAAATTCTATAGCATCAAACATGTTTTTGCATCTCAATTTTTTTTATCAGGAATTTTTATTCCAATTAGTGAAATGCCTCAGGTTTTACAACTAATATCTGAAATCTTACTACTAAAGCATGCTATTTTTTCATTGTCACAAATAATGCTTCATGACAAAAGTCTTAACAATATCTTGCCGCAATTATTTGCATTTCTTGGCTTTGCTGTCGTTAGTTTGGCCGCAGGAACAGCACTATAAAAAATCGAAGTTGATTCATTTTTGCCTCTCGGCTATTTATAAAAAATTAGCACAGCCCAAAAGAATAATTTATAATTAATCTTAAAATATTAATATTAGGAGATGTTAGTGCCAAAACGAATTCTCATCACTGATTATGTGTGGCCAAACGTTGATCCAGAAAAAAGAATTCTGAATCAAATCAACGCAGATGTTATTGTTGCACCCGACCCAAGTGAAAAAACTTTAATAAATCTTTCGAAAGATGTTGATGGAATTTTAACCTGTTTTGCTAAAGTCACCGAGAATGTAATTGAAGCCGCAAAAAATTGTGTTGTAATTGGACGGTACGGGGTTGGCACTGATAACATTTCGGTAGAAACTGCTACAAACTTAGGGGTCATTGTTACTTACGTACCAGATTATTGTACAGAAGAAGTTTCCGACCATACTATAGGGTTGATTCTATCCTGGAATAGAAAAATCACATTTCACAACAAGGATACAAAAGAGTTTGGGTGGGGTAATGCTGGGCTAGGAATGAGAATTATGCGACTTTCTGAAAAAACGTTGGGCGTTATAGGGTTCGGTAGGATTGGACGATCAGTTGCTCGTAAAGCAAAAGCATTCGGAATGAATGTTGCTGTCTATTCTCCATCATTACAAGACGACCAGGCTAAAGAAAACGGTGTTAATAAAGTTTCTTTAGAAACTTTATTAAAAACATCTCATTTTGTTTCACTACACACACCCTTGAATGAAAAAACCCAAGGAATGATAGGTGAAAAAGAAATAAGCTTAATGAGAAGCGACGCGGTCCTGATCAACTGTGCAAGAGGCGGACTAATACACGAAGAAAGCCTTTTTAATGCCCTCACCAAAAACTATATTGCGGGAGCTGCGCTAGATGTCATGGAAGACTTACAACCAGCTATCGACAATAAAATTATTCAGATGGAAAACACCTTGATCACCCCACACACAGCTTTTTTCTCTCAAGAATCTGTTTTAGAGCTACAAGAGAAAGCCGCAACTTCAGTTGTCCAAGTACTTCAAAGGAAAATGCCTGAAAATGTATACAATAAATCCGTTTTACCTCATGCTAGAATGAAAATATAACTATCCTAAAAGTCCGTCTCTAAACGCTTGTAAATATTTCATGCAAAAATCATCTTTGCCTAAAAGCATATCTTCTGCATATTGGACTGCTTGATCTTGTGGCCCAAAATCATTAAATGTATAAATTTTATTTTGAATAGGATCAATTATTCCGCTATCTATTCCGCTATTAATGCTTAAGGCAATAAAAACTTTATTGATTAACTGCCTCTTTGGCAAACCAAAAGAAACATTGCTTAACCCTCCAGTGATATGAACCTCTGGACCATACTCTTTTCTTATTAAATTTACGGCATCAAAATAATGATTGCCAAAGTTAGGGTCCACAGAAATTGGGAAAACAAGTGCATCAATATAAACATCTTTTAAAGGGATTCCGTTTCTGGAAATAATATCCATGATTTTATTAACATTGGACAGCCTTTCTGGTGCATTTGAAGGCATTCCGTCTTCCCCTGCAGCAGTAGCAATAACTTTAGAATTATGCTCCACAACAATGTCTATGGTCTCTGGGCGTTCAAGTGCTAAGGAATTTATCATTGGGGGGCCCGCTTTGCCTGTATAAACCTCAAGTCCCTCTGAAATTATTTCTGAATTAGAAGAATCAATACTAACGGGAACCGTTGAAGCTCCCTCTACAACCTGAACTAGCCATTTCATAGCTTGTTTTTGAACATCAAGCTTGTATGAAATCTCATCCACATTCAAATCCAAAAACTTTGAATTTGCTTTTATTTGCTTTTCAACTTCTTTAACAATATACCTCCGCCCAACTTCAGCTTCCTCACTATTTCCGTTTATCCCATTACTGACAGCTATCATGAAATGTTTAATCTGTCCCTGTTGGTATGGTTGAGTTTGCGTGTACCATTCAGGAATTTTTAAAAATCGTTGATTGCCTTCAATATCAACAAAAGTAACTCCTTCAACTCCGTCTTGGACTTGAATTCTTTTACCATTCCGTTTAAGAGATCTGGTTGCATGGATATTTTCTCCTATAACAACAAAATCATTTTTGTTCATTGTGAAGTTCCCATTGTTTTACAGCCCGTGGAATTTCAAGTAAATTTTCTAATTTGGTTGCCAAGGGAATTGCACATTCAGGAGCAATCATCTCTATCCCTGCATCCATACACCTAAACACCTCTTCTCGAACTTCTTGTGGGCCTTTACTATATAAAGTTTCAGGATTGTTAATATTTCCTATTAATTTTATTTTTCCATTTACAATTTCTGCTGCTTTTTGTGGGTCGTTTTTTGAATCAAAGTGCATAGCGGCCATTTTTGATTCTGCTATAAAACCCAATCTGTCCAAGGTGTTTCCACATATATGTAATATTATAGGAACTTTTAGCCTTTCAGCCATTTCTTGGTGGATCTCTAACAAAAATCTTTGATAATACTCTCCGCTTACCAAATCTCCTGTAGCATGATCTGGAAATGTCAAAACATCCGCTCCTGAGTCTATTTGAGCCTGGCCATAAAGAACAGAAATTTCTTTTAAAGCATTTAAACAATCCATGGTTGCCGAAGGATCGTCTATCGACATTAAAAGAAATTTTTCAACACCAAAAACGTGATAAGCTAGGGTCCATGGCCCCATTGTTTTACCTATAATTGCAGCTTCTTTCCCGTATTCTTTCTTTAAAATCTCGATAGATTTAGTTATAGCTTTAGTATCTCTATGTTCCAAGAAATTATTTGGTATTTTTACATCTTTAGCAGTATCCCAAATGGGATTAGTCATTCTTACTGTGGGCCAATTGTCTTTTTGTTCCCATTGAATATCACAACCCAAAGCTGCAGACTCCTGTATGATTGAAAAATACGGAGAAATAGAATCAAACCCTAATTCGGTATATCCTGTCGCAGCTAATTCTGCGTTTAAATTCGGATCTTGGCAAGCAGCAGGGAAAGGCGCCCCAACCAAATCCATCAGTTCGACAGTCGCAATATTTGTTGGATTTGCTACCGGGGTTCTATCCACAGGCAAGCCTGCCAGCGCATTTAACACCCTGTCTCTTGGTTTCATTTCTTTAGTCATAAACATACTCCTAAATCATCATTTTTAAACAGGTGGAGAAAAACCCAAAGTGCCAGTTGTCATTTGTCCCCTCATAGCATCTGCTTCAAGTTCATCTTCTACCCCTCTGACATTCCTCGCAATAGGTAATAACATTTGAAAAAGCTTATCATGTCTCGTTTTGCAACTAAAATACATACTTCCATCTGAAGATTGTTCTAAACTACCATATCTGATTAAACCCTTGGTTATTGCCCTAAATCTAGAATTTTGATTTGCTGCTTCTCCTTGTGCGGTTAATTTATACTCCCATCCGTTTGGTCCTTTTTGGCTTATAGCTCCAAGCATTAAGTTACTTCTTAGATCTTTGACAGGATATTCAGGATGTTTATATTCCACAGGCTTTTCAACCGCTAGTCTCAAAAGAAATTTCAAAAGACTGGTATGTTTTTCTCCACACTCAAAAACTAGCTTGTTTTTATCTGTTGTAGACGTAGATAATTCGCCTAAATCAATCAATCTTTCTTTAATCTGTTGTATTCTAGAAGCAGCTTTTTCCCCCTTGGTAAATGTCCAGACAGTCATCATTTCGTTTTTTTCATATAACCCAACACTGATATCTTCACAAAATTTATCAATTGATATCAAATGTATGCATTTTCCTATCTTTTCTAAAATGGGCAAAACCTTGCCTTTTAGCAATCGCGGATCATCAAGTTGATTTTTTTGCCCCATTATCATTTACTCCAAACCTAATTTTTTATTACTTTTACAATCTCTCGGATGTGTTCAGCCGTTGTACCGCAGCACCCTCCAATAATATCTACACCAACTTCTTGTAATTTTTTAAAGCGAGACTTCATATATTCTGGAGTCTCTGGATAAATTATATTTCCTTTTTCCATGCCCGGAATTCCGGCATTTGAATGTATCAACATTGGCAAATCTGTAGTTTGTCGAATCATTTCAGCAATATGAATCATATTGTCGATTCCATTTCCGCAATTAGCCCCAACAACATTTGCTCCTGTGGCTTCAAGTTCCTTTGTAGCTTGTTCTGGGGTAACCCCTGTCATTGTAAAAAACCCACGGGGACCTAGGGTAAATGTCATAGTTGCCATTACAAAAACATTCAAGCTTTTTGCTGCTTCAACTGCAACTTGGGCTTCATCTAAAGCAAACATTGTTTCTACTAAAACAGCATCAACTCCACCGGCTTTCATTCCTTCTATTTGTTCAATAAAAACATCTTTCATTTGTTCCCTGCTAACAGAACCCAAGGGCTCTATAAATTCTCCAGTTGGGCCGATAGACCCAATCACATATTTAGAGGAGTCCCCGTCAGTCGCTTTCTTAGCATTTTCTGCAGCAGCTTTGTTTACACCAAAGACGTCTCCTCCTTGATTGTATTTTGTTAACATAAATCGGTTTCCCCCAAACGTATTTGTTAAAACCATGTCAGATCCTGCGTCAAAATATTCTTTTGACATTTGTGTAATAAGCTTAGGCTTAGATAAATTAAATAATTCCGGAGAATCTCCAGGAATTAAACCATGCTCTTGTAGCCACGTTCCTGTTGCACCGTCAGAAACCAATGTTTCTTTCGTTAATATTCTGTCTTCAAATGAAATTTTTGCCATCTCGTAATATTTTTATCCAATCCAATGGTCCGTTCCCCCTGGGATAGGGCTTCTGGTGCCATCTTTATTCATTTTAAGTATAAGTTGAGCGAAGTTTTTTGGGTAATTTTCCTCTATAGTTTTTGCCAGTTTTTTGGAAACATCATCTGCACTTCCCTTAATCTTTTTATAATCTCCCCACTGCCATCCATCAAGATATTGGTCGGTCCCAAAACTTCCGTCTTGCATGGCAATTGAATCTATTCCTTGCTGAAATCTCTCTTGAAGCAAAACAGAAAATTCGTTCCGATCATCTCTTGCTTGCACTTGTGATGGAACCTCTTTCCAATATAAAATTCTAACTTCAGCCATATTATTTCCCTTCAAACACAAACATTTTGTCTCTACATTATAAACTTCATAAAACTAAAGGTCTAACTTATTTTATAACAATGTTTTTTTGTGTGATATTTTCTAAATTGACCGAAAAAATTTTGAATGCTACACTCAGCAGCCAACAGTTTGATTTTTTGAATCTAGGGGAAATAATTATTTGCTTAACAATAACTTAGCTTTTAGCTCAATTTCTAGCTTAAAAAAACTTATTCACAGCAAGGAGATATCTCCTGTTGAACTAGTAAACATGTTTGTTGAAAGGATTCAAAAATATAACCCAAAACTTAATGCGTTTCTTACGGTTTCTGCTGAAAAAGCTTTAATTTCGGCAAAAAAAACAGAATCTGCTATTTTGCAAAACCAACCTATCGGCCCCCTGGGAGGAATTCCTATTTCTGTTAAAGACCTAGAGCTAACTGAGGGAATCACAACTACTATGGGGTCTTTAATATTTAAAGACAGAATACCTTCTGAAAATTCAATCGTTGTAGAAAGGCTACTAGCTGCCGGTGCAATAATTTTAGGCAAAACAAATACTCCAGAATTTGGGTTTCTTGGTCATACAAAGAATCGCCTCGGAGATGATTGCAGAAATCCCTGGAACACTAAGCTTTCATCGGGAGGATCAAGCGGTGGCGCAGCTTCAGCTGTCGCGGCAGGACTCTGTGTTATTTCTACGGGTAGTGACGGAGGTGGTTCGTCCCGAATTCCAGCAAGCTTTTGTGGAGTTTTTGGCATCAAACCAACCCAAGGGCTAGTTCCCAATTTCTTTGGCTCATCATCAACCCCTGTCGTGAACCTTTTTTCTCAAGCAGGCCCAATTTCTAGGTCAGTTGACGATGCTGAAATTATGTTAAAAATAATTTCAGGCTTCGATAAGCGAGATCCAAATTCAATAGCCATAACGCCTAAAGAATATTTTTCAACCGAATCCTTACCAATAAAAAACCTCCAGTTTGCCTGGTCAACAAGTTTTGATAATTCCCCTATTTCTAAGAATGTCAAAGCTAAAGTTCTAGATGCTATAAAAATATTTGAAAATTTAGGCGCAACTGGCGAGGAAGTGGAAATTAATGTAGGAGATCTGTTTGAAGATTTTTGGGGTATGTTTTCGGCTTGTGCACATGCAAAGCTGGGCCTCCTTTTAGAAAAAACTCCCCACCTTTTAACTGATTATGCTAAAGAATCTCTTGAGTATGGGGGAAAAATTTCTGGAAGTCAATTTGCTCAATCTTTAGGAAAAGCAAATATTGTTAAAAATAAATTTGCTTCTATCTTTGCCAAAAAAGATTTTATTGTAACTCCCACTATGGCAGTTACAGCTTTTCCCGCCGGCAACCCGCCAAACAACATCAACGGACAACAGGTTAATAAATTCTGGGGTGCATTTCCATTTACGTATCCCATCAACGTAGCTGGCCTGCCTGCAGTTAGTATTCCTTGCGGCTTTTCTCCTGAAGGTCTGCCTGTTGGTTTACAAATTATCGGCAATTATGGATCAGAAGCCAGACTTTTAAATATCTCAAGAGCTTTTGAAAGTCACACTAAATATTTATCTCAAAATCCCCCTTGTTTTGAATAATTCCTTTGTTAACAAAATAATAATTTCATGCTTTCCTTGTGTTTAGGCCTGCATTGTTATATAAATGTTGAAATAATTTCTTGTCAAAAGGTGGCCTAAATGATGCCTAAAACCATGTCTGTAATGAGAACTGTCGCACCTCATAAGCTCGGGGTATTTGAAGAAAAAATTCCCGAGATAAAAAATAACCAATGCCTCATCCGCCTAGAAAGATGGTCTGTATGTGGGAGCGACATCAAATCTGGGTGGGATCACAAAAAAAACACCCGAGGTTATCCAATATGCCATGAATTAGCAGGCACAATTATTGAAACTAAGTCAGAAAAATTTAAAATTGGTCAACGCGTAATTGCCTTGCCGTCTCCAGTAGATATAGGTGGGCTATGTGAATTTATGGTGGGAATTCCTGAGTACATGGCAAAAATCCCTAATGAAGGAGACTTATCATCATGGGTGACATGCCAGCCGGCCGGAACTGTTTTATATTCTTGTCAACAAATCGGAACAATAATTGGGAAAAAGGTGTTGATTTTAGACCAAGGGGGAATTGGCCTCTCTTTTGCTGCAATTTTCGCCAGATCGGGGGCTTCACAAATTATTTGCTCAGATCCTATCGAAGAACGTTTACGGTTTTCAAAAAATGTAGGCGCAACACATGTAATTAACCCAATTAAAACATCAATTGACGATTCTGTTGCCGAAATCACTAACGGAGCTATGGCAGATATAGTTATTGAAGCTGCAGGATATGAACAAACATTAAACGATGCTTTTCGTCTGGTGAAACAATACGGCAAAGTGATAATTTTCGGCATGGTTAGAGACGGTAACAACCCTTCCACATTAACCTCGATTGCGACGCACTATCTTCTACAAAATTGCCCAACAATAATTCCTACCGTAGGTGGTCGCAGCGCAGATCCCATTTCCCACATTCAAGCAATGATAGACTTAAAAGAAAGAGGGTGGTGGGACCCTGGGGAGTTGATTACCCATCAATTCCCATTTTCTAAAGCACAACAAGCTTACGAAATGTATGCTTCGCGAAAAGACGGAGTTGTGAAAATAGTTTTACATGACGATTAAACAAAAAATCCATTCAACATTTTTTTTAAATTTTTAGTAAAAAAGACTTGATTAAAAGGGCTTTTTAATTCATGTAATTTGGTTCAGCTATTACGTTTTTTCGGTGTTGTCGAGGCAAATCCATAATCGGGTAATTCTTTGATGGTTTGTTTAACCAAATTTTCTAAAAATTTTAACACTTTCACTGCTTGACTCTCTTGTCATCCAGTGCACAGTCAGTTGTACAATTCATTCGTGTTTTTCACATTGCTTCAAGAAATTCAAGGAGGTAATTCTTGGCAACAGTTGTTAACGCACGTTCTTTATGGGAATCCGTCCTTGGTGACCTACAGGTTCGTGTTAATAGGCCCAGTTATGAGACATGGTTAAAAGATACTCATGGCGTTCGCCAGGGTAATGGCGAATTAGTTGTCGGTACACCTAATTCTTTTGTCTGCAGCATGTTGGAAAATCGAATGTATTCCATGATTGCAGAAGCAGTTGAGCGTGTTTTTGGTGAACCTTTGGATATTATTTTCAAAATTATTTCCCATGAAAATGCCGTAGACAATATTCAGGCCCAAAAACATACCAGCTCACACTCCAATAAAATCGTTGGAAAGAATGAGTCCTTGGATTATAACGTTTCAAACGGAGGGGTTATTCAAAAATATACTTTTGATAACTTCGTGCTCGGCAAGCCAAACGAACTAGCCTATGCGGCATCTCAAGCGGTTGCCACAAACCCTGGAAATGCATATAACCCTCTTTTTATTTATGCCAAAGTGGGAATGGGCAAAACACATCTGTTGCACGCAATAGGAAACGCCCTTATTTCTTCGGGAAAAAACATTCACTATACAACTACCGAAGAATTCACAAATGAGTATATTGACGCAATCCGCAACGGAAAAACAGAATCTTTTAGAAATAGGTACAGGCATGTTGACACCCTGCTTTTGGACGACATTCAGTTTCTTGTTGGCAAAGAGCAAACACAAGAAGGCTTTTTTCATACTTTTAATACTTTGCATTTATCTGGCCGACAACTTGTAATTAGTAGCGACAGGCCCCCAAGAGAATTAACACTGCTTGAGGACAGAATTCATTCTAGACTTCAAGGAGGGTTAACTGTTGATATACAGCCTCCCGATTATGAAACCCGCCTCTTGATTCTGAAAGAAAAAGCTTCAAAAACAAATTTTGTTTTTACCGAAGACATCTTGAAATTTCTATCCGAAAGGATTTATAAAAACATCAGGGAGCTTGAGGGTACTTTAAATAGGCTAATGGCATACTCCCAGCTTCTAAACGAAAAAATTTCTGTCGACCTCGCCGCAAGAGTGATTTCAGACACATCTGGCAAGCGATTTAACGCTAAAGCAACAGACCAAAAAATTCTCTACACCGTTTCAACATATTTTAACATTGATGAAGCCCAAATAATTGGAAAAAAAAGAGATGGGCAAACAGCACGTATAAGACAAATTTGTATGTATCTAATGCGCGAAGAAGCTGAGTTGTCATACTCACATATTGGAACTGTTTTAGGTGGTCGAGATCACACTACAGTTGCTCACGCCTGGAAAAAAATCCAACACCTATTGAATGAGGACGATAACTTGCGCCGAGACTTGATCAACATATCCCAAGACTTGCAGTCTTAACGCAAAGTTATCCATGTGGATAACTTGTTGGTTATCGTGGACAACTTGCACTTTCTGTGGATAACTTTTTATTGTGTTTTTTGTCCACAAGTTATCAAGATTTTATACAGTGTTGTTCTTGTTTTTTTTAATAGAAAAAATTTTTTTTAAGCGGATGTAATGGTGCAAAAGAAGTTTTTCCACATTATAACCAGCCTTAATGATATTATTATTATATATATTATCAGGAAATAAATATGTTATATAAAATTACAATAAACATAACTTCTGGAAAAGGTGGAGACGGTATCGTCAACGGAAGAAAAGAAAAGTTCATTCCGTACGGGGGACCTGACGGTGGAAATGGTGGTAACGGCGGAAATATATATTTCTTATTTGATCAAAACGAAAGTAATATATCTCAGTTTTTACATTCCAGAAAATTCAAAGCACAGAATGGTGAAAATGGAAGTAAAAGAAATCGACATGGAAAATCTGGAAAAGATATTATTATTCGAATTCCACCAGAAACAAAAATCACAAACTTAGATACAAAAACAGTATTGATTGAAGAGGGAGTACATGGACAAAAAGTGTTGATAGCAAAAGGAGGAAAAGGAGGAAGGGGGAATGCAGAATTTGTATCTTCCACAAACCAATACCCATTGATCTCTGAAGCTGGTGAACAAGGAGAAAGGATTACTTTACAGCTTGAACTAAATATACTTGCTGAAATTGGAATAATAGGCTGTCCAAATGCAGGAAAATCATCATTACTCTCTAAAATAAGTAACGCAAAACCTAAAATTGCTAATTACCCATTTACTACATTAGAGCCTCAAGTTGGCGTGGTTTTACATGGGGACAGCGAAATTACAGCCGTTGAAATACCAGGTTTATTAGAAAATGCTCATAAGGGCGTCGGGCTAGGTACAGAATTTTTGAGACACCTTCAGAAAACTAAATTTCTTCTACACTTAGTCAATGGAGAATCTTTGGATCCTGTAGCAGATTACCAATTAATCCGAAATGAAATGAAATATTACCAAAGAAATTTGATGGCTAAACAAGAAATTGTTGTTTTAACTAAGGGTGACTTGCCACAAACAAGACAGAATTCAAAAATTTTAGAAACAAATATTTCTGAAGATTCTATTTGGGGAGGAGTAATTTCAACGTTCACAAACCAAGGCATTTCTGGGGTGTTAAACAGAATATTAAATATCAAAAATAGCCAGATCAACCAAAACCAAGATGCCCAAGAACCCAACCGGAATATAGAAATAATTTATGCACCAGTGGTTGGTGAAACTAATCAAGTAATTAAAGACAGCGAAAATGTGTATCGAATTGAGTATGCGTCAGCAAAAAGAGTTGCAAAAAACGTAGACCAGAATGACCTTTTAGCGTGGGCTCAATTTTTAGAGTATGTTAGATCTATTGGAGCCCTAGGGGCTCTTAAAAAATCAGGCGCAAAACAAGGAGATACGGTTATTGTTGGAGATATTTCATGGATAATGGAGTAAAAATAGGGATATTAGGAGGTACGTTTGACCCTATTCATTTAGGTCATTTACATTTGGCAAATCAAGCCAAAATTAAGCTAGGTTTACAAAAGGTCCTTTTTGTGCCAGCTGGCGACCCATGGATGAAAAAAAACAAATATGTGACATGTTCAACCCACAGATTAAATATGACTTATTTGGCTTTGGAAAAAGATAACGATTTTTTGGTAGATGATTTAGAAATTAAAAGACAAGGAAAATCATATACAATAGACACAATAACAGAATTAAAAAATAAATTTGGCGTGGGCTCAGTGTTTTATTTGATTGTTGGAGAGGATGTGGTTCCGCAAATCCCATTATGGAAAGACCCTTCCAAGATTATGAGAATGGTTAATTGGGCAATCGTAAGGCGAGGGTCACTACGGCTGCCAGATGCTTCGATTGACCCTGAAGTAAAATATAAATGGATCGAAAATTCAGAAGAGTTTCTTGCTATTAGTAGCTCAAAAATAAGAAAAAATGTAAAAGAAGGGCTGTCTATAAAAAAACTTGTTCACACAAATGTTGAAAAATATATTTGCGAAAACAGATTATACAAAGATTTGGACTAAAAATGCTTGATAAAAAGAAAAGAATTATGGAAATTGCGGTTAACAAGAAGGCTCTTGAATTTGGGAGATTTACCCTCACGAGCGGGCAACAGAGCCCATATTATTTTGACGGCAGAAAGCTGACGTTAGATGGTGAGGCAAGTAATTTAATAGCGGAAATATTTTTGCCTAAAATAATAGATTCTGGATCTGAATTTATCGCAGGCCCCACAATGGGGGCCGACCCAATAATAGGGTCGGTTTTATCACTTAGCTTCATAAAAAAAACACCACTTTCGGGCTTGATAATTAGAAAAGAGGCAAAGTTACACGGAAAACAAAACTTGATTGAAGGAAATCCAGTACCAGGCAAATCAGTGGTTGTTGTAGATGACACATGTAGTACAGGCGGAAGCCTTATACATTCGATTGAAGCTGTTGAAAAATTTGGGTGCAAAGTTAGTTTGGTTTTATGTATATTGGACAGAAATATGGGCGGAAGTAGAAAAATTCAGGATGCTGGACATAAATTTTTATCAATTTTTTCAACAAACCAGAACGGGGATTTGTATATTAACTAACTAGGAAATTAGACTAAGATGAGAATTATATTTGTTAGGCACGGTGAGTCAGAGGGAAATGTTCATAATAAAATGCAGGGAAGAAAAGATTATCCTTTGTCAGAGAAGGGTATTGAGCAGGCGGAAAAATTGAAAGTTCGCCTTTCTAATAACGGCATTGCAATTACACATTTATATTCTAGCCCCCTCTCAAGGGCCCTGCAAACAGCAAAAATTTTATCTGAACTTTGGGACCATCAAATAGTAATTGAGCCGGGTCTACAAGAGTATGACATGGGGATTTTGTCTGGAATTTCAAAAGACAAAATTTCAACAAGTGTTCCTGAAGCTAGTAAGTACCTGAAGCATTCAGGTGACGAATATTTTGATAAAATTGCTCGAGGAAATACGTTGAGAATAGAAACCATTTTAGAAGCGAGAATAAGAGCGCGAGAAACAATTTCAAAACTTTATAAAAAACACACGAAATCTGATATTTTATTGTGTGTTTCACACGGCGGGATAATACAAAGATTCATAGAAGAAATTTTGGAAACAGAAAAGTTTTGGAGAATAGATATAAAGAACACTGCGTTGTTTGATTTTGATATCGAAAGTTTTTTCGATGGCGCCCAAAAACAAGAAGGGCAATTAGGCCAAACAAGTGTGAGTAAAATTAATTTATTTAATTGTTATGCCCATCTTTTTGGAGATTAACTTGTACAATCAAAAAAATTTTAGTGATTGCTATTTAGAGAAAAAATTATGTCAACCAACAACCTGATTAAGGAATTTATAAAAATTCCAGAATTATCTGTGATAAATGAATCTTTAAATTCTGGAAAACAAAAAACGAAAATTCAAGCATCTATTCCGGTTATTCCGTTGTTAATATCTAGGATTTGGCAAAAACAATCAGGAAAAATTTTAGTGATTGTGCCAGATGAAGACGAAGCAAGAGATCTTGCTGAGAAGTTAAAATTTTGGAACGACGATAGAGATAATATTTTTCATTATCCTAATAACGATTCTTTGGCATATCAACTGGGAGACGCAGACAACGAAGCAACGCACCAAAGAATAGCGGCATTGTTTCCAAGAAGATCAAAAAAGCCTCAAACGATAGTTGTTGCATCAATAGACGCGGTCTTGCAAAAAACAATTTTTCCTGAGCTTTTGTTTGAATCAATGAATTTAATTGAAATCCATGATGATTTTTCTCAAAAAAAACAACTTGAGCAATGGACAAAAATAGGATATGAATACCAGCCATTTGTTAAGAACCCGGGAGAATACAGTATAAGAGGCGGGATTATAGATGTTTTCCCCATAGGTAGCGCAACTCCTTACAGGGTTGAGCTTTGGGGAGAGTGTGTTGAGAGTATTCGAACTTTTGACCAAGAAACCCAAAGATCTATCCAAGAAAAAACTTTTTTAATAGTTCCGCCGGCTAAAGAAATTGTTGTTGACAATATTTATAAGAAACAAATTCTAGATCTTTTTCAGAATTTTAATTTTAAAAACTGCAAAAGAGAAATTAAAGATAGTTTTTTTCAGAAGCTTCATAATTTGTCATCACTTGAAGACAGAGCTATTGAAGAGTTAATTGCCGGCAATATTAAAAGCGGCAACATATTAGACTATTTTGCAGAAAATTCAATAGTGGTTTCTATTAAATCAGCTCAAATTAAAGCTCAGGCAATAAACATTGCCAAAAAAGACAAAGAACTTCTTGATTCACTGGAATTAAGAGGAATGATTCCAAAGGGAATTCATTCACGTTTGCACACATGGGAGAATCTTCAAACAAAAATTCAATTACATGCGAGCACAATTGATATTGATTCATATCTTGATTTAGAAGAAAAAACAAATTCAGTGATTAAAATTTTTTCCTCTATTCCAAATTCTTATAATGGTGATATGAAAAGATTTTATAACGAGGTTAAGGCTCAAATTAATAAGAAATCGGAAATACATATTTTCACATCTGCACCAAATATGCTTAAAGAATCTATAGATGTGAAATTTTTTGATAAAAATGTTTATATAATTGAAAACAATTCGAATGTGATTAATAGGGGAATGTCATTTCGAACTAATGATAAAGAAATATTGGTTTTTTCAGATTTAGAACTTTTTGGAATATCAAAAAACGCTTCTTTTAGAAAAAAAAGTAAATACAAACAAAAAATTGTTTTAAACTCGCTAGCTCCGGGGGATTATGTTGTGCATATTGAATATGGTATTGGCAAATTTCTTGGAACACAAATTAAAAAAGACGGCAAACAGTCGGAAAGAGAATATTTAATTATTCAATACGCTGGAACCGACCAACTTTTAGTCCCTGTTGAACATTTGGAAAGATTAACTCAATATGTTTTTCCATCAGACAGACCTCCAAGATTAACAGGTTTGGGCACGGCAGAATGGAGTCGGAGCAAAAAGCGCGCTCAAGAGGCTACGATTGAAATGGCAGGAGAATTACTAGATACTCAAGCATCTAGAGAGCTTGCAAAAAGCGTTCCTTGTAAACCAGATGATTTATGGGAACAGGAGCTTGAAATTAGCTTTCCTTATACACAGACATTTGATCAAACTGAAGCAATTAATCAAGTAAAAGAAGATATGCAAAAAACTAGGCCCATGGACAGGCTTATTTGCGGCGATGTTGGATATGGAAAAACAGAAGTTGCACTAAGGGCTGCGTTTAAAGCGGCGGTTAACCTTCGTCAAGTTGCTATTTTAGTGCCAACTACCACCTTGGCAGAACAGCACTTTAACACGTTTAAAGAGAGGTTGAAGCCATACCCAGTGGAAATTGAAGTTCTCTCAAGGTTGAAAACACCTGATGAGCAAGAAAAAATTATAATGAATCTGCAAAACGGTAAAATTGATATTTGTATTGGGACCCACCGAATGCTTCAAAAAGATGTTGAGTTTGCTAATTTGGGTCTTTTAATAATAGATGAAGAGCAAAAATTTGGAGTTGCTCAAAAAGAAAAGCTTAAACAAGTTAGGAAGGAAGTTGATGTTTTGGCGCTCACAGCAACTCCAATTCCTAGAACACTTCACATGTCGTTAGCCGGGGTGAAGGACATGAGCACAGTTGAAACGCCTCCTGAAGAAAGGCTGCCTATCAAAACTTATATTGCCTCTTACGGTAATACAGTTATTACTGACGCTATTAAAAACGAAATAGATAGGGGAGGGCAGGCTTTTTTTATACACAACAGAATTTCTAGCATTGATAGAATTGCTGGAGAAATTAAAGACGCAATTCCCGGTGCAAATGTTTTGGTTGCGCACGGCAGAATGAATGATGTTGCTCTTTCTGAAGCGGTGGCTGCATTTACTAAAGGCTTGGTAGACGTTTTAGTTTGCACCACAATTGTTGAATCGGGCCTAGACATACAAAATGCAAATACTATAATTATCAATCGAGCAGACACTTTTGGGTTGTCTCAGTTATACCAATTGCGAGGCAGGGTGGGGCGGAGTTCTAGAAGAGGCTATATGTATCTTTTGGTTCCCGAGTCAAAAGCTATTTCGGAAGTAGCAGATCGAAGGTTAGAAACAATGGAGGCAATTACGCAGTTAAGCGCAGGATTTGGTGTGGCGATGAAAGATTTGGAAATTAGAGGGGCAGGAAATGTTTTAGGGGCGGAGCAAAGCGGTCATATTAGTGCAATAGGATTTGATCTATATAACAAAATGCTTAAAGAAGCCGTTGAGCACTTACGCGCCCAGAACCAAAAAACAAAAATTCAACCAAAAAAACCTACTACAATGGTGTCAATTCAAATCCCTGCATTTATTCCAAGTGATTTTGTTTCAAATCTTTCAGCACGACTAGACTATTATCAAAAAATTGAAATGATTAAAAATTTGAAAAACCTAGAAGACATTTCGGAAAATATAAGAGATAGATTTGGCCCAGCCCCAGAGGTCTTAAATAATTTGATATATATAAAAAAACTTAGTTTAATTGGACAAGAACTGGGAATAGAAAGCATAAAAAGGCAACAACAAATGATTTTAATTATGTTCCATTCTGAAATCGGCACTTTGGCGAATAGATTAAAAAAGTATTTACAAAAAAACATTAGAATTGGACACAAGCAATTAACCGTACATTTGCCTCCAAGTTCAGGGCATGACATCAAGCTGTTTTTAGATAATATATTAAATCAGTTACGTCAATTTAAAGAAAGCATAGAAACAAATATTTAAAAATACAGATCTTCTAAAGAAGAAATTTTCTCGCAATAGGTGTAATTTTTATAAAAATCATTTCTGTCTAATAGAATAGGGCGGATTCCCGCAGATTCTGCTCCGTTGACATCTGAAAATATTTGGTCACCAACATGAAGGGCATTTTTAGCAGAGCTTTTAGATTGTTTTAATGCAGAGTGAAATATCCCGGGGTGTGGTTTTTCAAATCCAGCTTCTTTTGAAGTGATAGCATAATCAATGTTTTCTGATAAACCCAAGGTGTCAACTAAACTTTTGCTTGATTCGTTTAGGTTTGAAATCAAGCCGACCATAACGTTAATATCTTTAATTTTTTTAAAACAAGGAATTACGTCTTGGTATAACTCAAGTTTTCTTGGAAAATTTTTTACAATTTTAAATATTTCTAGAGCCACAGAGTCTTTTACCGAGATGTTATTTGCTCGCAATATTTCTTGTTCATATTTTATAAAAAAGAGGTTTTGCTCGCGAGCATTCATTTTTCTCAAGGGGTATTTGGCGTTTTGTTTTGACATTAGTTGGTCTGCATTTTTGTAACCTAAACTAACATATTCGGGCGTTAGTGAGATTCCAAAATTTTTACATGCAGCAGTCTGGATTTTATATTTTGAAGGAAAGAAATGTGCTATAGTGCCGTAAACGTCAAAAAAAACTACTTTAATCATAATGGCGATATGATAGCATTTTGTGCATCAAATAAAAATATATTCCTAAAAAATAGAATTGTTTATGAATCTAAAAGCGGGCAAATTGCCAATTGAATTATTGAAAAACTCTCTTGAAATTGCTCGCGTTTACGACAAAAGGGTTTTGTTGGGACCAAAGGTTGGAGAAGATGCGGCATTATTAGATTTTGGAGATCGGCTTCTAGTTATTGCGTCTGATCCTGTTACTTTTACCACAGACAACGCGGCATGGTATATGGCTCATGTTAACGCCAATGATTTGTATGTTACCGGCGCGAAGCCTATGTGGCTTATGGCAACTGTATTGCTACCAGTTGGCACTTCAAAAAATCAAATAGAATCTGCATTTATTCAGCTTCACAACGCTTGTGAAGAAATTGGAGTGTCTTTGATAGGGGGACATACTGAAATCACAGAAGGGGTATCAAAAATCATTTTTTCTGGAACAATTATAGGAGAAGTTGAAAAAGAAAAAGTAATTTTGTCATCCGGCGCTTCCGAGGGAGACAGTATTGTGTTGACACGGGGTATTGCCATAGAAGGAACTGCAATTTTAGCCAAAGAAGCGGAACAACAAATTTTGGCAAATGGAGTAGACAAAGAAACAATTGTCAGGGCCAGAAATCTTTTAGTAAAACCAGGGATTAGTGTAAAAGAAGATGTTGAGATAGCAATGTCTGGGTATAATGTTAATTCTATGCACGATCCTACAGAAGGAGGAATTAGTTCGGCTTTGTTAGAGCTTGCAACTGCTGCTAATGTGGGTTTTCAAGTTGACCAAAAATTAATTCCAGTTTTGCCTGAGTGTAGAGAAATTTCGGACGCTTTGTCAATTGATCCCATGGGGCTGATTTCTTCGGGCTCTTTAATTATCACCTTGCCTGAAGATGACGCAAGAAGACTGGTTTTAAAATATCAAAATTTAGGGATATACGCTTGCGTTATTGGAAAAATTTTACCAGTTAGCCATGGTTGCAAGATGACAACAAGTAATGGCTTTTTAAAAAACATTGTTCAGTTTGAGCGCGACGAGCTAGCCAGATATTTTTCCAATAATCATTAGGCGTTTAGTAATTATCATGAATTTTCCAAGCTAGCCTTTAATGCTTTAAGTTGATTTTTATCTTGGAGTTTTATTGCCCAAGCAATCAATGGCTGCCAGAGCTTTTTGAAGCCGTACACAGTAATTTTGCAATTTAAGGACACAATCGTTTGATCGTATTTTGATTGTAAAACATATTCGTATTTACAGTAGGTTTTGCCCATGAAAAATCCTGTTACAAATAGGTTGGGGGGGTTAATGTCCAAAACCTCCATATGAACATCGCCTTCTCCATTTTTAAATCTTCTGATTTCTATATATTTTGTTCCTTTTGAAATTTCAAGATTTGGGTTGATTTTGATATCTAAAATGCCCGGCATCCAGTTTTTGAAGTTTTTTAAATCAGTTAGTTGTTTAAATACCAATTCTTTAGGACAATTAATTGTTTCTGAAGCTGAAAATCCGGACATGGTTATAACGTGGGCCTAAGTGTTTAAGTTAGCTATTATTTGACCAAATGGTATGGTATTTTTTGCTTCCGATAGCATTCTTAAGCTCAATTATTTGTAGTGATTCAAGTTCTTTAATTGCTGAATCAAGCTCAGTTTTTGTGCCGGGAAAGTTTGCCTGGAAGCACCTTTGTTCGATTTTTTCCCAAACTCCTGACGTTTTTAAACTTTGAACAAAACCAAACCACGGAATTAGGGACATTTTTTTTACTTTTGGAAACCCTGATCGGAATCGACGGTAAGATTTAACTAGATGTGCAGTAGGAGTTCCGGCTGGCAAAAGTCGTATGATTGGCGTTGATGATTCGCTGAATCGCGGGTCAATTACAAGTGCTTTTCCAAGGGTGGGGAAATGCAAAACAAGCAAATCAGAATCTTCAATAATTTGCATCAAATCATTAATGTCAGAAACGAAATTTTCATCCATTTAATTTCCTTTCTTTATATACAACTTTATAATGTTCAATGCTAGATAAAAAAAGACCTGCAATAGAACTATAGTCTGCTTAGTGTATTGAAGTCAAAGAAGCATCTGCAGTAATATGAGAAAATTGTCACTATTTTTATTTGTGAACAAATATTTCATTAATTACCGTGAAAAGTGAGTCTAAATTAAATCTTCATTGTATTAGTTAGAACAACAACCATTTAAATTCCGAAAGGACTATTTCCATATAAAATGACTCAAAAAAACCTTCAAAAAATCATCGTTAAGGGCGCACGAGAGCATAATCTAAAGAATATAAATGTAGATATTCCTAGAAATAAACTTGTAGTAATTACAGGAGTATCTGGCTCAGGAAAAAGTTCGTTAGCATTTGACACAATTTATGCAGAAGGCCAGAGAAGGTATGTGGAATCTCTTTCCGCATATGCAAGACAGTTTTTAGGAAGAATAGATAAACCTGATGTTGACTATATAGGAGGCTTATCTCCTGCAATTTCTGTGGACCAAAAAGGGGTTTCAAGAAATCCGAGGTCTACAGTTGGGACAGTAACTGAAATATATGATTATTTACGATTGCTATATTCTAGGATTGGCAAACCACATTGTTTTATTTGTGGAGAATTAGTAACCAAGCAAACTGTTCAACAAATTGTTGACTCTGTTTTGCAAATTAAACAAGGATCAAAAGTGCAAATATTAGCACCTGTTATTCGTCACCAAAAGGGAGAACACAGGGATGTTATAAAAAAAATGTCTTCTGCGGGCTTTGTGAGGGCTAGAATTGACGGTGTTTTGACAGAGATCTCTGAAGTAAAGAATCTTGAAAAACAAAAATGGCATGATATAGAAATTGTAGTAGATAGAATTATTGTGAATAAAGCAACAGACCAAACTCGTGTTGCCGATTCAATAGAAACAGCGTTAAAAATTGGAAAAGGTGTTGTTTTTGTAATTGGTGAAAATATCAAACAGTTGCTTTTTCAGAAAACCTTTCTTGTGTTAAATGCGAAATTAGCCTTCAAGAACTTCAGCCGAGATCATTTAGTTTTAATAGCCCCACCGGAGCGTGTGAATTGTGCACAGGCTTGGGTATTAAAACACAGGTTGATCCAAATTTAGTTCTTCCCGACAGAAATCTTTCATTCAAAGATGGAGCTATAAAACCTTGGTCTGGCGGTGGTATTTCTTGGTATTACAAACAAATTAAACGCCTATCTTATAAATATGGATTTTCTGTTGATGAGCCAGTTAGAAAAATTTCTGAAGATTTAATAAGAATTATTTTGTATGGAGACAGAAAGCCCCTTGGCGAAAATGAGAATGTTAACATGGGGCGCTGGGGGCCGAGGCGGAGGAGAGGGTTTGAAGGAGTGGTAATAAACCTACAAAGGAGATATAAAGAAACAAGCTCCGGGAGAGTTAGGGCATATATTGAAAAATATATGAGTTCTCAAAAATGTGAAGAATGTAATGGCCAAAGGTTAAAGCCAGAAGCTTTGGCTGTTAAAATCAATGAATATAATATTATCGACGTTACCCGTAAGCCTATTTCTGAAACATTAGCATGGATTGATCATATTGGGTCATTAAAATCAAGCGCGAAGCAGGAAAATGAAAAATCATTAAGTAGCAGAGAGTTAGTTATTTCAGATCAAATCATTAAAGAGATTAAGGGAAGATTAACATTTTTAAATAATATTGGGCTGGGGTATATTGCTTTAGAAAGGCAAGCGTCCACTTTAAGCGGTGGGGAGGCACAAAGAATTCGACTTGCAACCCAAATAGGATCTGGACTAGTTGGCGTTTTATATGTTTGTGACGAGCCATCTATAGGGTTGCACGCGGAAGATGGAGACCGATTGATTAAAACGTTAAAAAATTTAAGAGATCTTGGCAATACGGTAATTGTAGTTGAGCATGATGAAGAAATTATTCGCGCCGCAGATCATATTATTGATATTGGACCCGGGGCAGGAATGTATGGTGGAGAAGTTGTTGGACAGGGCTCTGTTTCGCAGCTTGTTCGGGCAAAAAAATCAATTACAGGGAAGTATTTAAGTGGAGATTTAAATATTCCGACCCCCAAGTCTAGGCGAAAAGGTAACGGTAATAGTATTGTTATAAAAGGCGCTAAAGAAAATAATTTAAAGAATGTAGACTTAAAAATTCCTCTTGGCAAACTTGTTTGTGTTACTGGAGTTTCGGGATCTGGAAAAAGCTCATTAATCAATCAGGTTTTATATGAATCTGTTTCTAATCAATTGCTAGGAAGAAAAGAGATATTAACAAATTCTGAAGGTGTATATAATTTAGAACATATAGATAAGGTTGTTAAAATTGACCAATCTCCCATTGGGAGAACCCCAAGGTCAAATCCAGCTACTTACACGGGTGCTTTTACTCCTATTAGGGAGTTGTTTGCGTCTGTGCCTGAGTCAAGAATTAGAGGGTATAAACCAGGAAGATTTTCATTTAATGTTAAAGGAGGTAGATGTGAGGCTTGTGCTGGCGATGGACATATTCGAATTGAAATGCAATTTTTGCCAGACGTGAATGTGCCATGTGAAATATGTGAAGGATCTAGGTATGGTAGGGAAGCCATGGAGATACTTTGGAAAAACAAAAATATTGTAGACATTTTAAAAATGACTATATTTGAAGCAGCAAATTTTTTTAATCAAGTTCCAAGAATTCACAGCAAGCTTGAAACAATGAAGGATGTTGGGTTGGGGTACATTACCCTTGGTCAGCCAGCCACCACTTTAAGTGGCGGGGAGGCGCAGAGAATTAAGCTGTCTTCAGAATTAGCCAAATCTTCTACAGGCAAAACTTTATATATTTTGGATGAACCAACAACAGGGTTGTCGTTTTCTGATTGTGCAAATTTATTGAAAGTGTTACACCGTTTGGTTGACTCTGGAAATACGGTTGTTTTAATTGAACATCATTTAGACATGATTAAAAATGGAGACTGGGTAATTGATTTGGGGCCTGGTGCTGGGGAAAATGGCGGCCAAATAATAGCCCAAGGAGTCCCGGAGTCAATAATCAAATCTACAAAATCAACTACCGGCAGATATATTAAAGAAAATTAGTATTCACAAGCGGTGCACCAGTTTAAATATTTTGGATCCTGGCCGCGAATTGCTTTTGAGTAGATTTTTTGAATTTGCTTGGTGACCGGCCCTATAGACCCAGAGCCAATAGTTCTGTTATCTAGTTCTCCTACTGCGGTAACGTGTGCGGCTGTTCCGGTTAAAAACATTTCGTCTGCCAAGTATATTTCACTACGATTAATGCGACGCTCAATTACCGGGATTTTTAAGTCGTTTTGAGCTATGGTTTTGATTGAGTCGCGCGTAATGCCTGTTAGGATGTTATCTGACAATTCGGGAGTGTGTAATTCGTTATTGATTACGAGAAATAAATTTTCCCCGGAACCTTCAGACACAACGCCATTGCCGTTAAGGAGAATGGCCTCATCAAACCCAGCTAAAACAGCCTCGGTTTTTGCAAGAATGCTATTTACGTAATTGCCTGAAACTTTTATTCGAGGAGGGACGTTTGTATCTTCCATTCTTCTCCAAGAAGATGTTGTGCAGCGAATTGTTCCTTCAGTATCTAGGTAAGCCCCAAAGGGAATAACAATTAAATTAAAATCATCTTCTATTTCATGAAGTTTTAAATTGGCAACTAATTCTTCGCTTTTATATGCTATTGGGCGAATATAAACATCTTGTTTGTGTTTTGTTTCTTTAAGTAAATTGATTGTAATTTCGCAAAGATCATCTACAGAATATGGTATATCCATCATCATGATTTTGCACCCTTGAAGTAATCGTTGATAATGCTCCTTGAGTTTAAATACATATAGTTTTTGTTCAGACTCATTCCAGTTGCCTCGAATCCCCTCAAAGATTGCGGTTCCATAATGTAACGCGTGAGTCATGATATTTATATTCGCATCTGAAATGGGAACTACTTTGCCTTTAAAATAAGCTAGAGATTTTGGCATTTCTGACCACCTTAATAAATAATTTACATAAACATTAGACATGTTACCTATATTGTTTGTAGTAAATCAAGCGTATTTTTCTTAATTTACTACAAAACGGTTTTGCATAATCGTGTCAAAATCATGTAAAGTAGAGGAATATTTTAGAAAGTAGGTATCATGCCAAAAGGACATGCTCAAAAAAGAGAGCGAAAAAAACCAAAAAAAGTAACCCAAAAAGCCCCAGAAGTGTTAACTGAAGTTGAGGCCGTACCCGAGGTTCAGGTTATTAAGAAAAAACGAAAATCTGAGGAAGAATTTTAGTTTTATTTGTCTTTCTTAGCCTTTTGTTTACCTTTGGATTTTGACTTAGGTTGATCAAGAATAATTCCATAATGATTATCTTGAAAAAGAATTTTTTCAATTAATTCAATGGAAATATCCCTTGGATATGGGCCAGATTCTAATGTTCTAGAAAGGAAGCCCTTGATTTCTGATGCGGAGATTGCCTTGTTGTTATTGGCAATTATTGATCTAAAAATTGCTTCTTTGATAGGTGTGTCGGGAAGTAAATAATCTTGCTGCTGAGAGCAGCATTCAATTATTCGGTCTATATGAATTTGGGTATCAGATGAAATGATAGATTCTGCGCTTTCAGATTGTTTATCTAGGTAACATTTTCTGTTTGCAATTAGAGTTTTAATTGATTTGTTTATAAAAATGTTTTGGTCAACATCAATTTTGTATTTTTTTGTTTTTGGCATATTAAATCTCTTAATTTATATATACTAATATAATAACTTTTTATATTGAGTCTTGCAAATTTTAAATAGAGAACACGTCGTTCCAGTTTAACATTTGAACTTCTGAAATGTCTCCAGGCTTTTGGACGGTAATATTTTCAGGGCAAATCGCCAATCCGTTTGCAGTGGACATTGAGGATAATATATTTGATCCCTGTGGCCCAACAAGCTTGGCGAACAATTCTCCACCCTGGCTTGATACGTACACCCTAGAATACACTCTGCGGCCGTCTGTATTGTCAATTTTGTCTTTTAAAACAGCTTTAATTGTTGGTATTTTTGTTGTTTTTCGACCCATCATTTTATAGATCGCTGGCCTGACAAATTGATGAAAGGCAACTAGGGAGCTAACGGGGTTTCCTGGTAAACCTATGTGGGGCAAAGTACTTTTCCCGCTTCTTTCTATAGACCCAAATGCAAGAGGCTTGCCTGGCCTCATGTTTACAGACCAAAGCTTAATATCACCATTTTTTGACAAAAAATCTTTGACGATGTCGTAGTCTCCCTTAGAAACACCAGCAGATGTAATTAGCATATCTGCACCAAAAGCTTTTTCAATTTTTTTTTCAAGGTCTTGCATGGAATCCCTAGCAATTCCTAAGTTTAAGGGAATACCTCCAGCCTGGAGGATGGACGAATAAAGGGAATAACTGTTGCTGTCAAAAATTTTTCCGGGAGATAATTTTTGTTTTGGAGATAAAAGTTCGTTACCAGTTGAAAGTATTGCGATTTTTGGCTTTCTAATAATTGTAACTGAATTTAGGCCTAAAGAGGCACATAGTCCAATGTTAGCAGGGCCTAACATATCTCCGCGGCTTAATATTTTAGTGTTTTTTTTAACATCTTCGCCTTGGGGCCTGATGTTGTCGTTTTTTAAGGGTGAAGCGTAAATATCTATATCATAACTTTTTGTTGAGTTAGGGTTTAAATTTAATATGTTTTCATTTGTGAGTTCAAAAGGAATTATGGCAGAGGCATTCTCTGGAACAGGCGCTCCGGTCATAATTCTTGCAGAATGTCCGGGCTGAAGCTTGAAATTAACTGTTTCACCCGCGTGAATTCTTTTATTCACTTTTAGTTTGGTTGGGGAATTTTTTGTGGCAAAAGCTACATCAGAATGAATTACAGCATAACCATCTACTGAGGAGTTAGGAAATTGAGGTATGTCAAAATTGCTTGTGATGTCATTTGCTAAAACTTGCCCGAGGGAATTATTTAAAGTTTTGTTTTCTGAAGGCAATATATCTACAGATTGTAATATTATAGATTCTGTTTCTTCTACACTATGTAGGCGGTCAGAGTGGAGCAAGTTGTGTTTTTGTTCGATGGACTTCATAAGCTTCTTACTTAAATTCGGTCAATTATTTTTCGCGAAAATCGATATTAAGGGTTTTTTTTAATTTAAATAAAATTTTCTCAATTTCATTAGCCACTTCATTAGAGGTAAGTGTTTTAGAAGGAGACTGAAAAACAATTTTATAAGTAATTGATTTTTTTTGATTGCCATGATCTTGTTTGTAGATGTCTACGGGCAGGCATTTTGTTACAAGTTTGGATTCAAGGATTATGGATTCAATTTTTTCTGAAGGAATTGATGTGTCGGCTAATACTGTTAAATCTCTTTCTGAAGTTGGAAAGGTGGCGAAAGGCCTAAACGTTATTTTGTTTTTGAATTTTGAATATATTGTGTTTAGGTTTAGCTCAAACAAAAAAGTGTTTGCTTCATCAACTTCAAATGAAGACAATATATGGTTTGAAATTTTGCCAATTTTACCTAATTTTGTTTCTCCAATTAAGATGTCAGCAGATTGTCCTTTAACCAATAAGGCATCTTTTGAGGGGATGTATTTGGCTTCTAATTTAAGCTTAGAAAGAATGTTTTCTAGAATGCCTTTAATATCATAAAAATCTAATTTGCGATTATTTGCGTTTGTCCAGCCTTCCGAAAAGGTGTTTCCAGAAATTAACCCAACGGCCATTTCATTTTGAATTGGCAACGAACCAGGTTTGTTGACAAAAGTTCTTCCAATTTCAAAAATTTTCACAGGACCTTCTTTCAGAAAATTTTGATTCGAGGATAAAGTTTCTAGAATTCCCACCATTAAATTTGTTCTGAGGGTTTTCGTTTCGGAATTTAGTGGATTTGCAATATTTACGAAATTTTGTGGGTCATCTGAAGAAACAGATGAAAGAAGAGATTCATTTTTTAAAGAATATGTAATTACTTCTTGCATTCCAAATTCTGCACATGCATCTCGTACCTGTTCTCTAAGATGAAGAGGCATATTAGGGAGATATTCAGGAATGGAGCTGGAAATATTTGATGTTGGAAATTGATCGTATCCCAAAATCCTTGCAATTTCTTCAATTAAATCTTCTTGAATTTTTATATCAGATCGCCAATCAGGAATAGAAATTTTTGCAGCCCAATCATTTGAGGGTCCGGTCTGGGTTTGGGCATTACTTTGAAAGCCGAGCTTATGAAGGACAGAAAGGGCTTCTTTTTGAGAAATTTTTACACCTAGTAGTTTTTCGATTGCGGATCCGTGAAGTTGTAAAGACATGGAATCTAATTGAGTTTCAGGGGCATCAATTATTTTTCCGCAGGATACTTTTTGGCTTGATGTCTTTTGTATTAAATGTATTGCTCTTTTTAGTGCTTTAGAGGCAAGGGCTTCGTTTGGATTTCGTTCAAAGCGGTAAGATGCGTCTGTTCTCAATTTGAGGCTAGACGCTGTCTTTCTAATACTAGTAGGATTGAAATTTGCCGATTCTAATAATATACGAGTTGTGTTTTGAGACACAGATGAATTTAATCCCCCAATAATACCGGCCAATGCCACGGGGTTTTTAGAATCTGCTATAACAAGCATTGATGGATTTAATTCGATGGATTCGTTGTCTAAGGTTAACAATTTCTCTTTGTTTTTTGCTGGTCGAATTTTTATTTTTGAATCTTGGATTTTATTTAAATCAAAAGCGTGTAAAGGTTGTCCTGTTTCATACATAACGTAATTTGTTACATCAACAATATTATTTATTGACCTATGTCCCATTTTTGCAAGTGCAGCTTTGAGCCAAGTCGGCGACGGCCCTACAGTTATGTTTTCAACAACAGCCCCACAATATCTTTTGCACAAATCTAAAGATTCAATATGTATCTCTACAGGGCTAGATGTTGAAACAGATGAGTTTTCTTTATAGCTTATTTCAGGGCCAGAAAGTTTTTTGTTTGTAATAGCAGCCACTTCTCTTGCAACACCTATGATCGACAGACAATCTGGCCTGTTTGGAGTGATGCTTAAGTCCAAAATAGTGTCAGAAAAAGTGTCCTGAAGCGACGATCCTGGTTCTAGGCTTTTATCAAGGATAAGAATATTTTCGTGGTTTTGCCCTATTCCTAGTTCTAATTCAGAACAAATCATTCCAGGGGAGCTGATTCCTCTAATAGCAGAAGCTTTGAGTTTTTGAAATTTTCCTGATTTTTGGTTGAATAGAGTTGCGCCTGGCTTGGCAAATACAATTTTAATTCCTGGGGATAAATTTGTGGCCCCGCACACTACGTTCACGGTTTCTGTCGAGCCGATCTTGACCTTTGGTAGTAATAATCTGTCAGCGTTTGGGTGTTGGTTGATTTCTAATATTTCACCGACCACAATTTGATCGGAATTAAAGTTTTCACCGAAACGTTCAATTGATTCAACCTCAAGCCCCACCATTGTTAATAAATGTGCTAAATTTTCAGGTGACACTGTGATGTCGACATATTTTTGTAGCCAAGAGAGAGGAGTTAGCATACAGGGCAAACCTTTTTGAAATTTGTATTATGTTTCGTTTTTATTTTTTTTTGAGTAAATCATTAAAATTGTGACAAAAACCTTAAGTCGTTAGTGTAAAAGTTTCGTATATCATCGATTTCATATTTAAGCATTGCAATTCGCTCTACTCCCATCCCAAATGCAAACCCTTTGTATTTTTCAGGATCGTAATTTACTCCTTTAAACACATTTGGGTGAACCATTCCGGCACCTAATATTTCAATCCAGCCGGTATGGCTACATATTGAACATCCTTTGCCAGAACATTTAAAGCAATCAATAGACATGTCTACGCCTGGCTCAACAAAAGGGAAATAATCACAACGAAATCTTACTTGACGATCTTGGCCAAAAATTCTTTTTGCAAATTCATATAAGGTGCCCTTTAGGTCTGCGAATGAAATGTCAGAATCAACCGCAAGGCCTTCAATTTGAGTTAATTGCCATTCATGAGTAGCGTCGGTCGCTTCGTATCGATAACATTTTCCTGGAATTATCACTCGAATTGGGGGCGTGGATGACTCCATGATTCTTGCCTGCATAGGTGAAGTATGTGTTCTTAGCAGAAGAGGCTCTGAATCATCATGATTTTTTTCTACCCATAAAGTGTCCCACATATCTCGTGCTGGATGGTCTTGAGGGATATTTAACATATCAAAATTATATTTTCCCCACTCGACCTCTGGGCCTTCTTGTATTTGAAATCCTAACGAAACAAAAACGGAAGATATTTCTCGAATTGTTTGGGTGACTATATGCAGTTTTCCTCTAGTTGCAGGCCTTCCTGGAAGAGAAACATCGATAGAATCACTTGAATTGGAGGAGGCATTTGCCAAAAGTTGTTTTTGTTTAATACCAAATGCATCTTGAAGTCTGGTTTTTCCCTGGTTTGCTGCGCTACCAGCGGCTTTTCGCTCTTCTACGGGTAAAGAGCTGATAGATTTCAAAATCGAAGTTATTACACCTTGTCTTCCAAGTGTGTTTACTCTCCATTCTTCTAGGCTTTCTGTTGTATCTATTTTGTTTAGACTAGATAACTGTTCAGAAATAATCTTTTCAGTTTCGTTTGTTGCTTCCATGTCTAATAAATAAGCTCCCTCTTAGTGATTCATTATAGATACCATGTTGAAATAGGGTCAAGGAATTAGAAGTATCTTATTCGTAGTACTTATAAGTATTCGACAGATTTACACTAGGGCAGTAGACATGTCTCTAGCAGGAGGTGGCAAAATTTAATAGACAGGGGCTCTCCCTCCTGCTAATGTTGAATTATTAGTCTTTTGCTACTTTTAAGCCAACCGACACAGACCAAATTGTAATTAACAAAAAGCCAATGCCTGTAATTTGGTTTCCAGCTTCGATGCTAACAGCAGGATTGACAATCAAAATTCCAGTCAGGCCGACAATTCCGGTTATGACTGCCAACCACCCAACAGGAATAAAAGAAATTGCTCCCTTAAAATCAATATTTCTATATGCTAGGCCGATTAAAAGCCACCCAGTGAAACATAGAAGGCCTCCGACAATCCCAGAGCCTACGTTAGCAGCCTGAGTGTATCCACCAGCGACGGCAATAGCCCCAGCTGTAGCGGCGTCTCCGCCAGCACCAGCTGCTACAAACTTTTCACCCATAGCAGTTAATGCAGTGCCAAGAGATAGGCTTACTATAAAAACTACAACACCAACAGTTACGCAAAATGTCCCTAAAGTTTCACATGTGCTTTTAGCTTTACCTTCAAGGCTTCTTAGCCCAGCTATGTGGACAGCTAAGCCAATTCCAATCAAAACAACTTGAATTGACTCCATCAAACCAGCATTAGCTGCGCTGTTTGTAAGAATGGTTGATACGTCATCAACTTTAGTGTCAAAACCTATGCTAATTTGCCAGAGGATGTATCCTATAAAAGCTGCAACAACGCCGATTGATAATGTTAATCCAGTGCCTTTTGAATCCATAATTAAAATCCTTTCAATCAATATACGTACGGATAAGATATATATAGTTTTAGTTGTTGTCAAATAATTTCTTATTTCTTAGAAATCAATCTATAAGTTCGGCGGTTTGGATAATTGGGGGTGGTTTTAATACAAACTCCTGGAAATATGAACGAATATTGTTATACTAATTTATATCGAAATAACGACAAACAATCCTTTAAAAAGAAAAGTAAAATGCTTGAAAGATTTAAAGCCGATCAAAATGAAATTGTTTTTGTTGATAGTAAATCGTTAGAGAAAATTTCAAAAGAGATTTTGGTTAAAGAAGGAATGAGGCCAAGTTTTGCTGCTTCGGTGTCAGAAGCTTTGTTAGCCGCCGATATAAGAGGGGCCGACACACACGGGGCATCTAATTTGATTCAGCCGTATGTGGACTGGATTAGAAATAAGAAAACAAATCCCGACCCTATATTGAAGAAAGTTCAAGATTTTGCTGCAATCGCGAATTTTGATGCTGATAATGGACTTGTTACTGGCTTTGGTAAAGAAGCAATGAATATTGCTATCGGTAAAGCAAAAAAGTTTGGCGTTGGAGTAGTTACGATCAAGAACGCAGGTCACTCAGGGGCTATTGGGGTTCACGCAATGCATGCGGTTGAAAAAGATATGATCGGGATGGTTATGACGGCCGTAAACCCTATAGTTGTTCCTACATTTGGCGCAGAGCAGCGTTTAGGGACAAATCCAATTGCAGTTGCTGCTCCAGCTAACAATGAAGCTGATTTTTTGTTTGATGTTGCAACTAGTACTATTGCGGGAGGCAAAGCAAAATTAGCTGAATTAGCCGGCAATAAATTAGGGCCTTATACAATTGCAGAGCTAAATGGGGAGCCAATTAAAGATGACGTTTTCTTGCCTGATATGAAATTTGAGGATATTTTGTTCTTACCGTTTGGCGGCTCAAGGGAGTCTGGTTCTCACAAAGGGTATGGCTTTGCAATGGTAGCTGAAATAATGAGCGGGATTTTATCTGGATGTGAGTCATTGATGATCAATAATACTAGAAATGATCCTAGGGGGGCTTTAAACAGTCATTTTTTTGCTGCTTTTAATATTGCAGCATTTGGGGATGTTGAAAAATTTAAAACGAATATGGACCAAATGCTAAAAAAGCTTAAAGAAACAAAGCCGAGCCCAGGGAATAAGAGGGTAATATATCCCGGTTTGCTTGAGAGAGAAGAAGAAATATTTAGAATAAAAAATGGAATTCCTATACACAAAAATTTAGTTGAATGGCTAGATTCATTATCTAAACAATATGGCATAGAAAAAATACATCGGAAGGTAGGTACGAACAGGTGACTTTGTGTTCAGTTTGTTATACAGGGTCGGCGGGCTTGATGTAAGAAATATGTATTGTTTCTTTAGAAGATAATTCGGCTTGAAAGTTTTTTAGAGTAAACAAATCGGTGGATTTTTTTGAAATATATGCCAACCCCAAGTACGATTCATTGTCATCGTTTTTTGACAGTGAAGTTAGAACGCCAAACGGTTTGCCTTTTAAATATAAATTGTTTGGGGGCGCCTTGCTAATTTCAAGGGCCTTAAATTGAATTAAACATAGTGAGTTTTGGACTTTTTTATATGTGTTCAGCCTAGCGATAACCTCTTGTCCAACATAACACCCTTTATTGAAGCTTATAGAGTTAATCAAATTACCTTCAAGAGGGTTGTATTTTTCAGTCAGTTCTTTTCCAAACTCAGGTATTCCTTGATCTATTCTAACCGCATTAATTGCCTCTGGATTTACAAATTCAAAATCAAAGTTTTCAGCAATGTTTACCAAGGTGTCAGTTAGTATTTTTTGATCACATATATTTCCTATAATTACAAAGCCGGGGTATCTCATGAAATCGTTCCTAATAATTTTGAAACAATGATTATTGATCGATGCTTCTAGAATAGTAAACGGAGATATGTGGGACTGCAAGCCAGTAAACAATTTATTTAGAAGGGATTGGGACTGCGGTCCCGAAATCTTATATACAAATTTATTTTCAGTAATCTTTTTGACGACAACATCTTCGCTGAATGTAAAAAATTCGATATGTTCGATTACTTTAGATTCATTATTCAATGAGGTTAATATGATCAAAGAATTTTCTGTTCGAAAAACTTGTAACACATCCAAAATTTTCCCCTTGTTGGACGTGATTACAGTTTGAGCCCCTTGATTAATTTGTAAATTTTCAATGTTGTTCGTGGATAGCCTGTTTAGAAGGTCTAAAGAATCATTTCCTGTAAATTTGATTAAGCCGTATGTAGGAAAGTTTATTATGCCTGAGGTTTTAGAAAGAGCTTGATATTCTTTTGGGATATAGTTGGCAATGGTGTTTTTGAAGGACATTCCAAAAGACCTTGATCAAGGGTTGCTGTGGTAAAATTATACGCTGAATGATGTTCCGCAACCACACGATGTTTTAGCATTTGGGTTATTAAAAACAAACCCTTTGCCATTTAGTCCGCCAGAATATTCTAATTGAGTGCCCGCAAGAAAAACATAAGATTTTTTGTCAACAAAAATTGACAATCCATGTTCGGTGATTACTTTGTCGTCAGGTTTGGGTTCATCAACTAAGTCTAAGGAATATGTTAATCCTGAGCAACCTCCACCTTTCACAGAAACCCGAATATGCGAGTCAGGCTTTCCAGCTTCACTGGCAAAAGATTTAACATGCTCAACAGCCTCTTGCGTAATAGAGATTGTTAATGGTGCAGGTTGTTTTTTACTAGATACCAAAATTCTTCCTTGATGCATAATAAAAATAAGAAAGTATATAAAGTTTAAGCAATCAGTAAAGTTAATGTCAATAAAGATTGTGTATTAATGAATGAATTGAATAAAAATTGTTTAAATATGTTAAAATTGTTCCTAAGAAAATGGGGACGCGTGGATTCGACAGGAGGCTCTTGTACTGGATTGCAAGTCGAGGACCATCTACCTCGTAAAAAGATGGAAAAACTTAAACGGCAACTCACAAGAAGTAGCCCTAGCTGCTTAAATAGCAGCTACGTTCATCTGTCCCTCTCCTCGAAGGGATAGAATGAGCGCCGTAAATCGAGGCGCTGTTTAGTTGGTGTCAATACTGCTGAACATAAGATTTTATTGACTGGCTTTCACGTACAACTTTGCTGGTAGGTGTAGTGAAAGCGAGATTGAAATCCAGATAAGCTTGTAGCATATCTTGATACAAGACCTTTTGGACGGGGAGTTCGACTCTCCCCCGTCTCCACCAATTTGTTGTTTTTACTTTAAATATAGGTATAGGAGATATAAATTTTTGGAGTGTAAAATTTGTCTTTAATAAAATTTGCTCATGCATCAGATCTTCATTTGGGAGCGCCATTTTCAGGAGTGTCCAAAACGGAAAGTTCAGCTATTAGTAGCAAATTAATTAATGCTACATTTTTAGCATACGATAATTTGATATCAAAATGTATTGAGAATAAAATTGACGCACTTATCCTTGCTGGAGATATTTTTGATCTTGCTGATCATAATTATTTGGCTCAACAAAAATTTAAGCAGGGTGTTGAGAAGTTAGATCTATACGGTATTAAAGTATTTGCTTGTAGAGGGAACCACGATCCTTTAGATGGCTGGAACCCTAAATTGTTAATGCCAAGCAACTATAAATTATTTGGGCCTAAGATAGGAAGTTTTCCTGTTTTTGAAAGCGAGCCTCTTAAAGCGATAGTTCATGGCGTAAGTTATCCAACTAGAGAAGTGGCAGTTAATTTGGTTCAAGAGGAGTTTTTAAAATCAAAGATTAACAAGGAAGCTTTCAATATCGGAGTGTTACATGCTAATGTTGGTAACAATTTGGACCATGCTCAATATTCTCCGTGCTCAATATCAGATTTGTCTAAAACGGGACATGATTATTGGGCGCTAGGCCATATTCACAAAAGGCAAATTTTAAAAAAATCAAATCCTACAATAGTTTATTCTGGAAATACTCAATCAAGACATAGGAAGGAACCAGGAGAAAAAGGTTTTTATATTGTAGAGGTAGGCTTAAATAAAGAGATCAATATGAAGTTTGAATCGGTTGATGTAGTTAGGTTTGTAGATTTATCAGTTAATATTAATGGAGTTCAGTCAATTGAAAGTATTTACAGAAAAATTGATGAATTAATTATGGATCAATACCGGCAATCTTCGTTACTGGACTTGGTATTAAATATTGATATTACCGGCACGGGAGTCCTTCATGAAGATTTTGCAAAAGGTCGTTATAAAAAAGAAGATATTCTTCAAATAATTAATGAAAATTGGTCAAATAAAACCCCGTTTGTGTGGTGCGGGAATTTGACAGTAAAAACTGGTCGCGAAATTAATAGAGACGAATTGAAAAAAAGAGATGATTTTATAGGTAATTTTTTGTTAGAGGTTGACGCTTTGAAAAACAACAAAGAGAAACAGGAAGACATACAAAAGATTATTCAAGAGGAATTATATAGAAACACCAAATTTTCGAAATATTTTTCTGATAGCTTTTTCAAAAATTTGAATGTTGAAGAATTAATTGATGGGGCAGAAAAGTTAAGTCTTTCAAAATTGTTAAGGAACTCCCCTGATGAAGATTAAAACAATATTTATTGATGGCTTTGGTGAAAAAAACGAAAAACTTTTTTCATTGGATAAGCCGATATCAATTTTCAAAGGCTCTAATGAAGCAGGAAAAACTACAGTTTTAGAATTTATCAGGACAATTTTGTTTGGTTTTGACAAAAGAAAGGCAAGAAAATCTGAATGGTTTAAACCTCTAAAGGGAGGCAAGCACGGCGGTTATATTGTTGTTGAAAAAAACGATGGGTCTTTGTTTAAAATTCAAAGGTATCAAGACAAAAGAGAGAACATTTCAGTTTTAGATGGCCAAGGTCGAGATTTAGGTGATCAAATATTACAACAAATCCTTGGAGGAGTTGACAGAAAAGCTTTTGAACAAAAATATGCATTTGGAATATATGATTTAGGAGACACAAATGATTTTGATGTTAATCAAAAATTGTATGATGCCGGTTTGGGCGCTGAACTCGGGGCAACTTTAACAGAATTTGAAAAAGATAAAAAAGAATTATTTGAATTAGGAAAAGGAACAAAAAATAAGTTTGTACAGGATTCAATTATTTTGGATGGAATAGAAAACCAAATTCAAGAAATTATTTTAAAATCCAAAGATTATTCAAGCCACCAAGATCGCAAAACGCACTTGCTGAAAGAAGAAGTTGCAACAGGTAAAAAAATTCAAGAGTTAAAACAGTTACAGGACAAAAAAACAAAGTTATTCAGGGCGTTTCCTGATTGGAAAGCTTTACGGATTTTTAAATATAAAATGGAACAACTTAATCAGTATAAAAACTTTCCAGATGATGCTAAAGATAAGTTAAATGAAATAGAAAATAAAATTAATGTTGTTTCCGAAAACTTTGAGAAGTCGAATCTGAAGTTTCTAAAAAATCAAAAAGATTATGATGAATTAAGCGTTAATCAAGAAATTTTAGATGATGAAGATAAAATTATAGCTTTAAGAAATGATTTAAAGGAATTCGAATCATTGCTAGCGCAATTATCAGAAAAAAAGAAATATCTTGAGGTTAATTCAAATCAACTGCAAGAAAAAATTCAAGAATTGTCCAACGATTGGGGAGAAAAGGATTTAATTTCCTTTGATAGCTCTTTGTCTATATCTGAAGAAGTTAAGAGATTTGCAAAAAACGTTGAATTTTCAAGGAATAATTTGCAAGAATCAACGAGGAAATATTCTGTTTTTATTCAAGTGGCTGCATTAAGCATTGCAGGGTTGGGTATGTTTTTCGAAGATGTATTTGAAAGATTTCTATCGATATCTTTGGGTGCAATTGCGATACTAATGTGGAATTTTTGGATTTCTAAGAAATCTATTAAACAAAAAACTAATTTTAATCAAATCGAACTTAATACTAAATGGGAAGAATTTAAAACAAAATATGATTTTCCATTGCCAATGTCTCCTGGCGGAGCTTTAAAATTTCTGGAAAAGGTTAAAGAAGCAAAAACTATTCAAAAAATTTTGAATCCCACAAGGGAAAGCGTTAACGAAGACCAGTTAAAAATTTTAGATTTTATAAACCGAGTAGATTTTTTAGCAACAAAACATGGCTTAAAGAGTCACGTTAACCACGAGGAAGAGTATATTGGATTAGCAAAAATAGTTATTAATCTTCTTAACGAAGAAAAAGAAAAGGTTGCATCAAAAGAAAAAAAGAAGGAATTTTTAAGTAATTCTAGTGTCGAAAAGCAAGAACATGAAAGTGATTTAAAAAATCTGAATAAAAATTTAGAAAATCTTTTAACAAAAGTAGGCTGTACCTCTAGGGGAGAATTTCAAAGTTATGCAGAAAGTGCTGAGGAATTCAAAAAGCTTCAAAATTCGGTAAATGAAAAAGAAGAAAAGATTTTTAAGCTGTCAGTTGAAATTTCTAAAACAGTTGAAGATATTCACGAGGAATTCTATAGATTTTCTCCAGAAGAGGTTGAGATTGAATTAGAGGTCATTTCTAAGCGTTTGGAGGAATTAGAGGAAGAAAAAAAAGAGTTAATTTTAGAAGTAGGGTCAATAAATACAATGTTGGCACAAATTGAAGAAAATAATAAAATTCAAGATCTACAGCTTGAGAAATCTTTTTATATGAAAAACCTTCAAGAATATGTGTTAAATTGGTGCCAGCTAAGAATAGCAGAAAAAATTTTAAGAGATGTTCAGAAAAAATACCAAGAAGAAAAGCAACCTGATGTTATAAAGTTTGCGGAGAGGTATTTTAAAAAAATTACTTTTGGAAAATATACAAAAATATATGTTAATACTCAAGAAGAAAACAATCCAGTGAAGGTTTTACAGGGAGATGCTTTATTGAAAACACCAGATATATTAAGTGGAGGTACTAAAGATCAACTGTTTCTCTCGATGAGGCTTGGAGAAATTATGAATAATACAAAATCTTCAAACATAGAATCTTTACCTGTAATATTTGATGACATTTTAGTTAATTCTGACAAAGATAGGTCTGACAAAATCATAGAGATTCTTTCTGAGGTGTCCCAAAAAACTCAAGTTATATATTTCACCTTTAACCCAGTCGTGGCTAAAAGCTTTGCTGAATTGGGAAGTGAATGTGAAATAATAGAATTATAAAAGCTAATGTGATGATTAAATATTTGAAGAACTTTTTTTTGGGGGATAGCTTTTTATTGTTGATTAAGGGATTTACTATTGGCGCTGCTAATATTATTCCGGGTTTATCAGGCGGAACTATAGCATTTATTTCAGGCATTTATGAGAAATTACTGGAATCTATAAACTTATTTTATAGCCGAAAGGTGATTTTCCTGCTTTTTCGGTTTCGATTTAAAGAGTTCTTAACTATAGTTGATGTGAAGTTTTTATTATTGATTTTAATTGGAATTATAGTAGGAATTTTTTCTGTATCGAAATATATTGAGTTGTTCTTTTCAAAATATCCATTTTCTTTCTTTTCTTTTCTTTTTGGGTTGATGCTTGGTGCAGCGTTGATACTTGGGAAAGAAGAGAAAATTTGGACTAAAAAAAATTATTTTTATTTGTTAATCGGATGTTTTTTGGGGTTAGGTTTAACTTTTGCGATTCCCCAAATTGAATCAGAAAATATCTTGTTTATTTTATTAAGTGGAATATTTGTTGCTGGCGCTATGATTATACCTGGGATTTCTGGAAGTTATATTTTGTTAATTACAGGAAATTACGAGAGAATGATTGCCGCAATCAATTCTTTTAATCTAGAAACATTGTTTGTGTTTGCCTCTGGTTTTGTTATAGGGTTAATAGTTTTTTCCTTCTTAATTAAAAGTTTAATTGTAAAATTTCGAAAAGAAACTTTTTCATTGCTTGTTGGGCTTGTTTTAGGGTCATTAAAAAGTCTTTGGCCTGTTCAATTTGTTGACAATTTTCAATTTGAGTCGGGGCGTGTTTTTTTAATGTTAATTCTTATTACATCTGGACTTGTTGTTTCTGTTGGAACGCCTGTTTTGGTTAAAGCTATAGGTCAAAAAAAGTAAAAAGCGTTGAAGAGATTACATTTATGCGAGACTGGCCGGCCCTGCTACATAAGGTACTGATATAAAGGTTGTTTCGTCCATCAGTCCCTTAGAGGGGCTGTCTGGGAATTAAATTCTCCTGACAAACGTGCTTTGGGGCCCCATAGACTCTTGGGTTGAGCGGTCTGTACGAGTAATAAATACTCGGCAGGGCGGCCGTCGCACTAATAGTTTACATTGTGCCATACATTAATTACAAAATTTGTCCTCATTTGTGCCATTTTATGTGGCACAATGTGAACAAGTGCAGTATAATGTTTTTGGCACACAACTTTTGTGCCAACTTTTGTGCCATTATGCAAAAGCGGTTTGCTAGCGATAAGAAGAAATAGTTTTTGGAGAATTAAATTATGGAAACCCCCCCATATATTTCTTTTAATACATTTAAGACTTTACTTTATTGGCTTGAAAAAGAAGGAGTGCCGTTAAGGGTTGACCGATCTTTTTGGAAGGAAAAATTTAGTGGCGCAAATGGAAGTAAGTTAATGGGGGCTTTAAGATTTTTGGATTTACTAGACGGAGATAAACCTACTAAAAAATTAGAGGTTTTAGTAAATTCTAATTTGGGTGCCGAAAGAAGCCAAATATTTTTTAATATTTTAACAAAGTCTTATATAAACATTCCTTTTGAAGAATTAGCTAGGGCTACTCCCAGCATGGTTAAGGAATGGTTTAAGGCTTACCCGGTTGATGGACATACATTGAGAAAAGCAACAACTTTTTTTATCAATGCAGCTAGAGAAGCTCAGATTCCCATGTCAAACTCAATAATTAAAATGACAAAATCTAGACGAATGAATCCACAACAACAAATTAAAAGTCTTAGGCCGGGTACTGACGAAAGTATTGCTGTTGGTAATAGCAAACAGTTGGTTAGACAGCATCAAAGTGTTGAAACATTAAGGAATAGTACTACAATTCCTTTGTCAAATGGCGGCACAGTTGTGGTTGATGTTGCAGTGAATCTTTTTAGCCTGTCTGAAGAAGATAGGGCTTTTGTTTTTTCTATAGTTGATTTAGCAAAAAGTTACTCGGTTTCCAAATAATAATTACAAGGTAAATGAGGTATAACCAAATGTCAAAAAAATATAGAGTGGGAATAATAGGAACCGGAAGGATGGGAGGGCTTATTGATGATGAAATTTCAGCAAATAGCTTTATGAGTCCATATGGACATTATTCTGCGTATTCTAGTATAGACCAGACTGAAGTTGTTGCAATCGCTAATAGGGGAGAAGAAAGACTTCAAAAATTTTCTGATAGATTTGGAATTAAAAACACGTACCTTGATTATAAAGAAATGATTAAAAAAGAAGAATTAGATATAGTTAGTGTTACGACGCCTTCTCACGCAAGGGCTTTGCCCATAATATTTGCAGCAGAAAATGGGGTGAAAGGAATTTATGCTGAAAAAGGTTTGTGTTCTTCCCTATCTGAGGCTGATGATATTTACCGAGCGATAAAAACTAATAACGTTGCTTTTAATTGGGGAGCAATGAGGCGTCATCACGACGGATATTTAAAATTAAAAAAAGCAATTAGTGAGGGAGAAATTGGTACACCAACGTATGTAATGGTGTTTGCATTGACGGATTTAATTAAGCATCACCCCCATACTTTAGATACAGTTGCCACATTGATTGGGGATCCTAGGCCTTTATGGGTAGAGGGCAGCTTTTTGTCTAAAGAGGAATTGATTTCCAAAATGGGACATGATGAATCTAGGCTAAGTTCTATTGGTCCTCGAGCTTATCCTGAATATGATTCCAATAACAAGAAGTTTTTACCTCCTCCTGGTGAAGAAATTGCAGATCCTATGGTTGGATTTTATAGGGTAGGTTATGAAAATGGCATTGAGGCTGTTTTTGTACCGGTTCCTAATATGTTTGATTTTGAAGTTTATGGCTCTGCGGGCAGAGTATATTCTTGGGACAATGGTGAAACCATGCATATTAGGAAGGCAAAATGGGATAATTCAGTTGATATTGAAAACATCAAAATTTTTTCTAAAGGTGACGGCCCTACAGTTTCCACAATTCATGAGATTTTGAAAGAAATAGAGTTTGGCGAAAAAACCACAGGAAATATAGATGTAACTATGCAAACTGTTGAAATTCAATTTGCTTTAGCACAATCACATTTAAATGGAGGAGCTAGAGTTGAAATTCCCCTGAAAGACAGGTCGATTTTTGTTCCTGGTGGTTGATTTATTTCTTGCAGAAATCAACGAAAGAGTGAAAAATATGATTAAATTGTCTTGGTAATTCGTTGCTTCTTTCCGGGTTAAATTGAATTCCCAATATCCATTTGTGGTTTGGGCTTTCAACAGCTTCAATAAATCCATCTTCGACAGAATAGGCAGACTCTAGTAGAGAGCTTGCCTTGCTTGCGGGCTTTATTCCTATTTGATGATTACTATTTACTTTAACAAATCCTCCGGAACCAATGATCGATGTTAATTTACTTCCCACTGTGATGTATATTTGGTGGAAATTGGATTTTTCATTTGATGAAAAATGTTTTTCGTCAACGTTTTCAAAAGATCCTCCGAATGCTAAATTTAATGCAATCATTCCGTGCCCTATACCTAAAATTGGCATATCTGATTTTACTGAATCGAGAATGAGATTTTGGAGATTTTGATTTGAAAGGCAATTTATTTTCATTGGGCCTAATACTAAACCATTATAATTTGTAATTTTTTTGGGTATTGTCTCATCAGAGGGATTTATGTGGTCAGGGAGGGCCCCTAAATCATTGATTCGGTGCGATATTGATTGTTTTTCATCATCTGATAATACGATTATTTTTATAGGGGTATTCATTCAAGTAATTTTTTTGGATTTTCTATTGTTTGTTTTAGTCTTCGAATAAACAATGCAGCGTCAGCTCCATCGATAATTTGGTGGTCTACAGTTAAACTAGCTACCAACATTTCTCTAATAACGATTTTGCCTTTGATCACTACGGGTTTTTCTACAGATCTGCCTATTCCTAATATTGCAGACTGGCCCGCGTTTAAAATTGGCGTAAATCCGTCTACTATACCAAGAGCGCTTATTGTAAAAGTTCCTGAAGAAATTTCATCAGAAGATAATTTCCCATTTTTGGCTTTTTCAACAATTTGATCGGTAGAATTTGAGACTTCTAGGAGTGTCATGTTTTCAACATTTTGTATTATAGGCACTATTAGACCTTCTTTTAGCGCTACGGCAATTCCAATATTCACATTTTCGTGTTTTGTGAGAAGGTTATTTTTAAAAGTCGAGTTAATTTTGGGAACACTTTTTATTGCTAAAGAAGACGCTTTCATGAAAATATGATTTAAACCAATTTTAATATCATTATTTTTTGACAAATTTTTCCGAAAAGATTGAGCTTCAGTGACGTCTAATTCAATGAAAAAAGATAATTGTGCAGAATTTGATAGGCTAGTCATCATGTGGTTTGCAATTGATTTTCGAATTCCTGTAAGAGGTGCACCGTCAGTCTGATTGTCATCAGGAAGGTTGCTTGAAAAAGTTCTTACATCAGACTCAGTAATCCTGCTTTTTGGGCCAGTACCTTTGATCAATGAAATATCGATGTTCAAATTTTTTGCAAGCTTACGCGCCCCTGGAGTTGAAGGAATGATATCAGGTTTTATGCTTTTTATAGGAGTAGTACTTGGAGTTGGCGCTTCTTTTAATGGGATATTGTTTTGATTGTCACCGCTTGGGGGAGATTGTAAGTCTGGTACAGGCTCATTTTCGGACAATATGTATCCTATGATTCCATCAACTTCAATAGAAGTGCCGGCATCATGCACGATATGCAGTGTTCCTGAATTGGTAGCTTCGAGTTCATAGTTTAGTTTTTCAGTTTCAATTTCAGCAATAATATCTCCAGAATTAATTAATTCTCCAGATTTTTTTTTCCAGGAATTAATCACCCCTTCGGACATAACCATTCCTAATTTTGGCATTACTATTGGCGTTGCCATTCTTGACTCCTATTCCAGAATACTAACTGCAGCTTCTACAACCTTTTCTTTTGATGGGAGAAATTCCATTTCCAACGGTAGGCTGTAAGGCACAAGTGTATGGGGTGCAGTAATTCTAACTGGAGGAGAGTCCAAGTAATCAAACGCTTCTTCAGCTACCAATGCAGAAATATCGCTTGCGATGCTGCATCTGGGATAATCTTCGTCGACAATTACGACATTTCTTGTTTTCATGACAGATTTGATGATTGTTTCATTATCCATTGGTGATAAAGAGAGCAAATCTATTACTTCGACAGAATAACCTTTTTGTTGCAATTCTTCGGCCGCTTCTTTGCAAACTAGGGTTGTATAACTGATTCCAATTAAAGTAATATCTGTACCTTCTATTGGAACTAACGCTTTTCCTATTGGAATTTCATAAGAATCTTCAGGTACAATTGATCCAAATCCAATACCTTTGCCCATTTCAGGTTTGACTGTTCTTCCCATTAATAATTTGTGATTAAAAACAATTACAGGATCGTCGTCTCGTATTGCAGCTGTCATTAAACCTTTAGCTGTGTAGGGATCAGATGGGCTAACACATTTTAATCCTGGAAAGTGAGTAAAAATAGAATATAATGTTTCTGAATGTTGTGCGGCAGAAGCAGTTCCTGCGCCTGTACTCGTAATAATTGTTATTGGTATTTTTACTTTACCCCCAAACATATAATGCATTTTTGCGGCATTATTAACTATTTGGTCTCCACATACTCCAAAAAATCCTACAAACATTAAGTCAACTATTGGTCGCATTCCTGTGGCGGCAGCGCCAACGCCGGCACCTATGAATCCAGCTTCAGAAATAGGAGTATCTCTTACTCTGTCTTCTCCAAACTTTCCTATAAGGCCTTTAGTTAGCCGAAACACCCCTCCCCAAGCATCTTGTTTTCCCAAGTTAGCTCTTCCGGCACCACCTGCGATATCTTCACCCATTATGAATACGTCTGGGTCATTAGCCATTTCGTATTCTATTGCTTCGTTAACGGCCTGTACATAAGTTATTTGCCTTGATTTTTCTTGTGGCTGAGTCATTCAAACACCTTTTATTTATTCATATTTTACATAAACTTCAGTGTGAAGTTCTTCTAGGTTTGGAAATGGGCTTTCATCAGCAAATTTTACGGATTCAGAAACAGCAATCTGGGCTTTTTCATCCATTTCCAAAATTTTTTCTTCGTCTGAATATCCCATATCTATCAAATATGATTTCATTCTACGGATACAATCTTTTGATTTATAAAGAGCTTCTTCTTCTTCAGTTCTGTATGTTAAAGGTGGATCGGCCCCGAAATGACCTTGATATCTGTAAGTCATAGCTTCAATTAGCGTAGGGCCTTCACCGCTTCGGGCTTTTTGAATTGCAATTTTGGAGGCATGATACATTTCTACTACAGATTGTCCGTCAACATTAATTCCAGGCATGTCAAATCCAGTTGCTCTTTTAGCTACAGATTGGCCCGCCATAGAATATTCAAAGGGCGTAGCTTCTGCATATCTGTTGTTTTCGCATACAAATACCACAGGAAGCTTCCATATAGATGCAAGATTCATTGATTCATAAAGAACGCCTTGGCCAACAGCTCCGTCTCCAAAGAATACAACGCTAACGTTTTGGGATTTTTTAAGCTTAGCTGTTAATGCAGCACCTACAGCTACGGGAATATTAGAACCAACAACGCCATTTGCACCCAGCATTCCTTTGTTTATATCTGCAATATGCATTGTTCCGCCCTTGCCTTTATTAGTTCCGGTAGCCTTGCCCAATAGTTCGGCCATCATTTCGTTTAAATTCACGCCTTTTGCAATGCAATGATGATGGCTTCTGTGTGTGCCTAGAATTTGATCTCCGTCTTTAAGGTGAGCACATATTCCTGTTGGAACAGCTTCTTGACCTATCGAAGAATGCATTCCTCTAAGTTTGCCTTGATCTGCTTGTCGGCGACATTCAGCTTCAAACTTTCTGGTAGTTATCATTGTTTGATACATCCAAAGAGCTGTTGATTTATCTATTCCTGTTTTTTTAGAGTTAGTCATTTAGTTTCAATCTCTGTCTGAGTTTATTATCGCATTTTTCAATAAAGGTACATCAAGCCACGAATATCATAACATAAGGGATTAATCAATAGGGAAAATGATAGTTATTTAGTTGCAATCTTTTACAAAATTACGCCAAACTATTGGAAAGATTCTAAAGGTGATTTAAATGGATATATTAATTAAGGCGGCAAAACTTATTGATGGCACAGGAAGTCGTTCAACTTCAGATGCTTTTATTCTTATTCGTAATGGAAAGATCATTGAAATTGGGTCACAAAATGATTTGTCTGAAAATCTGACCAGCGGTTTTGGAAAATTTCAGATTATGGATTTTCCAGAAGGCACGATTTTACCTGGCCTGATTGAAACTCATTCACATATGCATTGTACAGGGAACAGTGAAGCTTCAGAAAGAATGTTGCTAGATACTGAGGAAATTTTAATAATGAGAGCAGTTAATGCGATGAGAGTATCGTTATTGTCTGGCGTAACAACGATGAGAGATTTAGGGAGCCTTAACTCAGTTGCATTTGCTATCAAAAATGCAATTATTAACAACGTAATTCAAGGTCCAAGGATTTTGGTTGCGGGGACTCCAATAACAACAACAGCTGGGCATTGTTATTTTTTTGGCACGGAAGTTAATTCGGAAAAGGAAATTTTAGAAGCAGTAAGGAAGCAAGTAAAGCTGGGAGCAGATTGTATCAAGATCATGTCTACGGGGGGCAATTTTACGCCTAGAAGTAATCCCAGGAGGGCCCAGTTTTCTCTAAGATTTCTCCAAGAGGCTGTAGAGGATGCACATAGATTGGAAGTTCCTGTTGCTTCACATTGCCACGGTACGGAAGGGATTATAAATTCTGTGAACGCAGGAGTGGACAATTTAATTCATTGTTCTTGGATTTCATCAAACCCTTCCGAAGGATATGACTATAGAGAAGATGTTGTTGATGAAATTGCTGACAAAGGTATATTTGTTGATCCCACTATTGCCTTGGGTCACCTAAGGCAAATAGATGATCCTGAGGCAGATGTTTTTCAACGAGGAGGAGTGTTCTATGATTTAGATTCCAGATATGAAATGTTGCGCGATATGTGGTCTAAAGGATTCAAATTTATTTCCGGACTTGATGCAGGAATGCATATGGGGGAATTTGGAACTCATTATAATTCTGTTTTAGTTATGATTGAAAAAATGGGAGTTTCGCCGATTGATGCAATTAAATGTGTCTCAAAAAACTCAGCTGAATGTTTGGGAATATTGCCGGAAACAGGCACGGTAGAGAAAGGTAAATATGCAGACTTGATTGTGCTAAGTGATGATTTTGAGAAAAACCCAAATTCTTTAAAACAAGTAGATACAGTAATCAACAAAGGAGTAGTTGTTAAAAAAAATCAAATACCATTGATTTAAAATCAGAATGTGTAAAGGAGTTTTTATGAATGTCAAAAATTATAATTTTGGACAGGTAGGCTACAGAGGAAGAGGAAAAGGGCTTGCTTCTTTTGTTGTAGAAGAAAAGGGAGCGCAGCTAGTTGCTATAGCAGACTTGGTAGGTGAGAATTTAGAAGATGCGAAATCTTTATATAGCAATATTAATGTTTATTCTAATCATTTAGATATGATCGAAGCTGAAAATTTGGATGTTTTAATAATTGCAACTGCTCCTAGATTTAGATTACCTATTGTCACTGATGCAGTTCAAAAAGGCGTTAAGGCAATTTATATGGAAAAGCCTATTGCTAACACACTTGCAGAAGCAGACCAAATGATTTCTTTGTGTAAAGACAATAGGGTTGAATTATCAATAGGACATCAACGAAGGTGGGATCCAAATTTTGTGAACATAAAAAATGCTATCAAAAATGGAGATTTAGGGACTATAACTCACGGGGTATCATATTGGACTGCCGGTAGGATTGGCGCTAACGGGACGCATTTTTTGGACATGATTAATTTTGTGCTTGATGATGAACCAATTAGAATCAGCGGGATATCCCAATTTGGAATGAACAATAAGGCAGATTTTAATGAATCTCTAAATGAATGGATGGAAAAAGATCCGGGTGTTAGTGGATTTATAGATTATTCCAGAGGCACTAGAATTTGGATACATTGTTTTAATGATGTTATTACACCTCATACGCATATGTTTTGCGGTACTAAAGGCCGAATAGATGTTTTTGAAGGGATGGGGGAATTTGATATGGATATATTATATAGAGCTAGCGACAAAGACAGTACTGATATGAGGGGCGTTCATATTGTTGAACCTAAGCAGTTTCCTGTTGTTACTGTTGATAAAAAACCTGAATCATTGGCATATGAGGAATTAATTCGAGTAGTTTCTGAAAGAAAAAACAATTCTTCCACCGGAGAAGACGGAAGGAAGGCTCTAGAAATGATTGTTGCGTTTCAAATTTCATCTGAGAATGGAGGCAGATCAGTAGCTCTCCCTTTGCCAGAAAGTTGTTTTAATTATGAGGTTGGGTATCATCCTAATAAGTCGGGTAAATAAATCATTCTTTGATTTTTTTTAATTTGGATTAATTAAAATAAAAAAGTTTTTGTATTCTTGCAATCGGTATTGACCTGAGCAGAAACTCAGTGTAGTCTCGTTGAAAAATATCGTTTTTTAATTATTAGGAGATAAAAATGGCAAATGGTAAACTCAGAGCAGGTGTAATTGGTTTGGGATTAGGCTCAAATCATGCATATGCTTATGATCAGTCGTCGCAGTATGATTTAGTGGGAGTTAGTGAAATTTCTTCGACTGTAGTGGATAGTTTTTGGGATAAAGCAAAAATTTCTAAAGGATCTATTCCTGTATATGATGATTATAAACAAATGATTGAGAAAGAAAACCTTGATGTTGTTAGCGTAACTATACCTGACCATTTGCACACAGCTCCTGTTTGTGATGCTTCTAATATGGGAGTTAAAGGTATTTTTTGTGAAAAACCTCTTTGTATCAATCTAGAAGATGCTGACTTGATAGTTGAAACGGTAGAAAAAAATGGAACCAAAATGGCCGTTGATCATACCCGTAGTTTTGTACCTAACTATCAAATGTCAAGGAAATCCATTCGAAATGGAGAAATAGGTGGCCTGACTAGGATTATTGCCCATATGGGGGGAACTCGCGCCATGTTGTTTCGAAATGGCACTCATATAGTTGATTTGATTAATTTTTTTGCTGATGCTGATCCGGTTTGGGTTTTAGCTGTTCATGAGCAAGGCTTTGAAGACTATGGAACTGAATATAAAGGTGAAGGCGGAAAAGATCCTGCATTAGACCCTGGAAGCACATTGATTATCGAATATGCCAATGGTGTAAGAGCAATACTTAATTCGGCAAAAAAAACACTTTCTTTATATGAGATAGACCTTATAGGTCCTAATGGAAGAATTTATTGTACAGATAAGGGTGTTACTAGGTGGCTGACAGAAAATAATAAATATGAAGGCACTCCAGTTTTAGATGAGTCTTTTACTAGTCCCGGGTACCCTGAATTTTTTGGTGACTCATTGATTCCGGCCGTGGATGAACTTGCTGATGTTGTGATAAACGATGTTGAAACTAGCTCTCCTGTTCGTAGGGCACGACATACCTTGGAAATTATGATTGGTGCTTTAAGATCTCAAGCTGGCGGAAATGTGAAAATTGACCTGCCTCTTCCAAGGTAATGTAATATTTAAGGGTGTACAACAACTTAAGTTTTAGCAGATGTTTTTTTGTTTATGGATAGCCTGTTAGCCTTCATTGATTTTCCAACGTGGAAGTTATTTAGTTTGTTGTTAATTTCTTTTTTTGTTGGGTTATTAGGTGGTTTTGTAGGATTAGCGTTAGGGACTATTAGATTGCCATTGCTGCTGATTTTTGGAATTCCACCATCCACAGCAGCAGGGACAAATATAATTATTAGCGCTTCGAGCTCGTTGTCTGGGATGGTGCGTCATTTTCGAGAAGGAAGAATTGATTTTAATATTGCATTAATTATGGGTTTGCCTTCGGTATTTTCGGCTTTTATTGGAGGTTTTTTTAGCAATTACTTAAATAGCGATATTTTGATTTTATTTATTGGCAGTTTTGTGATTTGGCAAGGCGTTGAATTTATTTTAATTTCAAAAAATAAAGTTTTTCAAAAAAATAAAATTTTCAACTCAAGGAGTCACAAAAATAGTTTTATTAGAAATTTATCTCAAGCAATAACGGGGACAGGAATTGGTTTGTTGGGAGGATTAGTAGGATTGATTCTCGGGAGTATTCGATTACCAGCATTAATACGTCTTTTTAGAATAGAGCCTCGTATTGCGGCAGGAACTAATACAATTATTGGATTTTGCATGGGGCTTGTTGGCGGCCTAGGACACTCAATTAATGGTAGGGTAGAGTATGAATTAGTCTTGATAATGGGTTTTGCTGCCATGTTAGGGAGCAATCAAGGTGCTAGATTAACAGGAAAAGTTAATTTGAATTTGCTGTTAGCTTTTATGGGGGGGATACTTTTTATTACAGGAATTGTAATGTTTTTTAGGGGTTTGATAAATATATTTTAATTATCTTCCCCATTTCCCTTTTGGTGTTTCCAATAAAACTGTAACTCCCAAATCTAGATATAGCTGTCTAGTCCCAAGGTCATTTCTGAAGCATACCGAAGTGTTTGTACCCTCCAGTTCATTCACAGTAAATTGCACACAATCTTCTATAGATTTAAAGTTGTGAATTGGAGAGTTTTCCAAACTAAAAGAAAGGTCTGCAGGACCAAAAGATAAGCAATCCACGCCCGGCTTGGCAAAACTTCGGCAATTTTTAACAGCATTTACTGATTCTAATTGAAGCCATAGGGTTCCATAATTTTCCCACCAGGAGCTATATTCTATTCTAGATGATATTTTAGAAAGACCAACTCTGTCTTGGCCACCCCAGCTACGAATACCTTTGGGTGGGTAATAAAAATTATTTAGAGTTTCAGTGACAGTTGATTCAAGCTCTATTTGAGGTATTTCAATTCCTGAAGGACCTAAATCAATGTAATTACCTGATAAAAATGCTAAATTTGTGTGTTTAATTCTAAATTGAACGTGAATATTTAATTCATTTGATAAGGAGCAAAAAGAAGTAATACTATCTTCATTGAGCGGGGAATGCTGGCCGTCAATCAGGACAAAATCATAATTTCCGCTTTCGACGAGCTGCGTTAAGTCGTCTTTTGACATGTTAACAGAAGCCATTGTACCAACAACTGGGATTTTATTAGAAATTTTGAATTTTAAAGAATTTTGATCAATCAAATTTAGTGGTTACCTTTCCTGTCTTTGGGCATTTTTAGCTTCTATTTCTTCTTTGAGCTCTTTTCTTTTTCTGTTTCTATCGCTACTTGATTGTTCTTCGCGCCCAACACTAGAAAACTTTTCTTCAGTGATTTGTATAGTAGATGTTAAAGCCCAAACTTCGTTAAATGTTCCATTATTTGCGTTTCCTGTGTTATTTAGAGATGGGAATCGAATTTTTGAAAGCCCGGTTGAAAATGTAGAAGTTTCTCCTGTTTCAGCGATAATGATTGTTTGAGAGCAAGTAGCTTTTTCAAGAATTTCAACACGAGTTGTTTTTTTGGTATTCATTCCTGTAGCAGCAGAGACCTGGCAAGTATTGGTGTCATTATAATTAAATTCTATCCATGCAACTAATGGTACAGGTATAGATTCTTGTGATGTTTGAATTAATATTCCTCGTTTGGCGCCACTTTTTTCAGAGCATGAAATTGAAAAACTAATTGCAAGTAATGAAATTAAGAGGATTAAAAAAAGTATTGTTGAATTGGAGAATTTATTTTGAAATTCCATAAAATTATCCTTATAGCAGTTTTTTATTACAGCCTATTTTTTAGCGTTTTCTTTAGCTTTTTGTTCTTGTTTTTCTTTTTCTCTTTGCTCAAGGCGTTGTTTAACTTTTTCTTCGTTTTGAACGTTGTATCTTGCTTGTGTCCTAAGTTTTTCTTCAACAATTCTTACATTGGAAGTAAATACCCATAATTCCCAGAAAGGGCCTACACCATCTAGTTTTTCCCCGTGTGCATCATCAGCCGCATTTCCAACATTTGTTGGAGATGGGAATCGAACTTTTGAAAGCCCAGTTGAAAATTTAGAAGACTCTCCTGTTTGAGTATTAAATACAACTTGAGTACAGGCAGCTTCCTTAATCACTTCAACGCGAGCACCTTTTTTTAGTGCTATTGGGTTTAGTTGGTTTATTTCGTTTACGGCACAAATATCGTTACTATTAGATTCGAATGTTTCCCATGAAGAGAAAGGAACACTTGTTTCATTTAATGTGGAAATTTGTAGTACTCCTCTAATTTTTCCTTCACCCCCCGAGCATCCTGAAAACATAATAAGAGTAACGCAGAAAATCATTAAACAGAATTTAAAGTGTGCTCGATCCAAGCCTAAGGTTTCCATGTGTTAATCCTTAACAAGTAATAAATTACTTTTGATTATACATAAGAATTCGCAAGTATTCTAGATTGAATGTTTTTAAGACATTTAGAGGATTATTTTTTTAATTTTTTAAATATGGAATCAAGCCAAGTATTTTTCTCATAATCGATTTCTCGCCCTCTCCATGTTTTTTTAGTTTTAGCTGGTTTCACAAAAATTATTGAATATCCGAAAACAACGAGAGTGAGTCCAAGCCATCCAATTGCAGGAATTAAACTAGAATCAATTTTTCTGAACAAGAAATATGAAATAATTAAAATAACGCCTATAGAAATTATATATCCTGGTGCGACTTTCCAGTTCTTGTTAAAAAGAATTTTTTTAAATTTGCTTACAATAGAATTTGAAGGGCGAGGTGCATTGTGATGCGGATTCAGTTCTCCCGCTTGGGTTAATATTTCTTCAATTTCGTCTTTATAATCTTTTCCCATTAAAGTCTCAAGTTCTGATGCAGATATTGTATTTATTAATCGTAAATTAAATTTTTCTTTTATGTCAAATATTATTGGGAAAATATTGTTAGTTTATTTTATCTGAAGAAACTTTTTTGAGAGTTGCTGGGAACTTTTTGAGTCCTGACTTTGACCAATTGCCCATTAAGCATATTTGAATCAAGTTTCTTTTAACAAGGTATTCGCTGTTGAAGCTTAATTCAAATCCATAATGTTTAAGCTTGTTTCCTATTTTTATTGAATTTAAAACCTTTGGTAATTGAATAGTTGTAACTGCAGGAGCAGAATCACTTAAGTCTCCCAGGACATTTAGGCCTAGATCTGCAATATTTTTTCTTAAAAAATTTGAAGCTTCAACTGCTTCCAAAAACGATCTGTTGGGGTCAATTAATTTTACTGCCACTTGGAGTGCGTAAATGAGATTTGATGAGACTGTAAAAGGAATACCTTGTTTTTCTTGATATAAGCCTAAATCTAAATTTCTCGGGAGATTATTTGAAATGATTGGTTTATATGAAGAAAAAACTAAAGCAAGCCCAGGGAAAGATCCAATTCCTTTTCCACTAACTGCTGAGGCTAAATAAACATTTTCAAGATTTACTGGCATATTGCCAATAGTACTAATACAGTCCAGGACAATTTTGACTTTTTGTTTTGAGCAAATATTTTTTAATTCAGATAAATCCGTAATTTTTCCGCTAGATGTTTCGCAATGAGTTAGCCAAATCCATTTAATGTTAGGGTTTTTTTGCAATGTTTTTTCAATTTCACCTAAATTAAAATTATCTCCCCAAGGTATAGAAAATTCTTTGAATCTTAGTTGCGCCCTAGATGCATGGTCAATAAGGCGGCCGCCAAATTCTCCGCTATTAAGAACAAGTCCTTGCCCTGTCAGGGATTTTAATTGAAGGGCTATTATGTCATTAGCCAAGGTGCCAGAACCGGTAATGATTTGACAATAATTTGCAGAAACCATATCGCATAAGTCAGTTCGTAGTTGAGATACGTCATTAACAAAATGTGTTAAACGATGTGAGATTGGAATTTTGCTAAATTCTTCAAGTATTTCTTTTTTGATTGTTACAGGGCCAGGTAAAAAATTAAACAAAGGATTACTCATTAGTATCTTTAACGATTGCATCTTTAAGAAATTTTTCAGCCCACTCGCTTGTAAGGTCTTCAAGTTTTTTATACATTGGCTGATAAGTTGCATGACCGCTTTTTACAGGGTTTCCAAAAGGAATAAATCCTAATCGTCTATATAACTTTTCTTGTGTAGCAATGCCTGAAATTAAAGCTATATCGAATCCTTTTTTGACACAAACAAGTGCAAGCTTGGTTAGTAGTCCTTGTAAAATTCTGCCACTCCTTCTGTTGTTTTCGATTGACAACAATCTGATTTCACATGGATTAAATTTATTTGAAAAAAAAGAATCTAAGTCAGGTATTTTTTGATCTAAAGAAAAGGGTCTATTTCCTCTTAACGAAACCATTGCTATTACCTGTTTATTTTCTAAGCAAATGATATAGGTGTTTTCAGCATGAAACTTGTCTACCAAGTATTTTTTTGGATTTTGTGGATGCTGCTTAATTTCTTCTACAAAAGTTTTGTAGTTAAGTTTGTTGATTTGGTCAAATTCTTCATCTGTTGATGCAATTTTAAATTGCAATTTAGAATCTAATTTAGACAATGATTTTACCTACTTTGATAAACTACAAAAGTTTTGAAATGTATTGTACTAGCTATTCTTGGATTTTAAAATTTCTTTTAAGTTGTTTCTGTGTGCAAAAAAGACAAGTATTGCACTGATTGTAATTCCAACCGTTTCAATTGGTTTTTGTGCAGACGCGAAAACACCAATAGGGGTCAATATAACCATCAATAGGACCCCAAGGGTTAAATTTTTGAAAATTGTTGAAGCTATAGGTATCATTATTAAGCCTAAAGTTGATACCCTCCAATTGACAATTAACATGATGCCTAAAAATGGCCCTAAACCCTTGCCCCCTTTGAATTGCATTGTTACAGGATATATGTGCCCCAAAATAACAAGTATGCCAGAAAATGCAGATATAGCTTCATGGGTGCCAAGCAATTTTAGAATCACAAACATAGCTATAGAGCCTTTTAGTATATCTGCAAGAATAGTTATTAAAAACCCTAGCTTGTCAGTGTTTCTGTAGACATTCATTGCACCTGTGCTACCTGAACCCAATTTTCTAATGTCAGTTTTTCGAAAAATTTTTGAATATAGAAATCCAGATGGGAAAGTACCCATAAAATATGAGAATAGGAATAAGATGATTGTTTCAAGTAGCATGTGTTGATTTTTTTCAGAAAATTACACTTATTATACAGTTAATATAGTTTAGGTGTCACGTAGACATTTTCTATTTTTCTAGTTGTTTTAATAGTAAAATTTTGTTAATCTTTAGCTATAGATTTGTAGGTGTTAACATTTATATTAAATAACCTAGATTCTAATATTACGTTTTAATGTTTTAAAGAGGTGCTTTAGATGAACTCAGAAAGGCTGAGGATTAATAATTCGTTAGAAAGAGTTTCTAGAATCATGGTGCGTCTTTGACGCAGAATTAAAAACTAAAAAAATTCTTCAAATCGAAAAAGAAATTTCTACAGAAGGCTTCTGGGACAATTCATTTGTTGCACAAAAAAAAATGAAAGAATTATCTATTCTTAAAAATCAGTTGGACCCGTGGGTAAAATTTCGAAGGGACTTAGAAAACTTGATAGATATTTGTGATTTAGTTGAAAATGAATTTGATGAAACATTGGCAAAAGATATTGTTGTAGAATTAGATTCTATGGACAATGATATTAATACTGAAGAATTCAAAGTTTCATTGTCAGGATCTTATGATTATAGGTCAGCTATTTTTTCAATTCATTCTGGTGCCGGAGGATTAGAAGCTGAGGATTGGGCCCAGATGTTATTTAGAATGTATACAAAATGGTCTGATCAAAAAAAATTTAATTTCACTGTACTAAGTGCTTCGGTTGGAGAAGAGGGAGGTTTAAAAAGCATAGTTGTGGAAGTTAAAGGAGATTATGCTTTCGGATATTTGAAATCTGAAAAAGGTGTGCACAGATTAGTTAGAATTTCACCATTTGATTCTGATCACGCAAGGCATACATCCTTTGCATTGGTTGAAGTGTTGCCTGAAGTAGAAGATGATTTGGAAATTTCGATTGATCCTTCAGATCTCAAGATAGACGTGTTTAAAGCGGGTGGAGCTGGAGGTCAAAGTGTACAAAAAAACTCTACTGCTGTTCGAATCACTCATGTTCCTACAGGAATTAAGGTAAGTTGCCAAAATGAAAGATCTCAATACCAAAATAAAACAATTGCAATGAAAATACTTTCTTCTAGGTTGTTACAGCAAAATATTAATGATAAAGCCCAGGAGATTAATAAGCTTAAGGGGGAACATATTTCCGCTGAATGGGGTAATCAAATTAGAAGTTATGTTTTGCATCCTTATACTATGGTGAAAGATCATCGGACTGGATTAAATGTATCTAATGCAGAAGCGGTTTTAAATGGAGATATACAAGGATTTATTGATGAATATTTAAGAAAGAATATTCCTGTTGAATAGGCTTGGTAATTGATTAAATTTTGACAGAAAGTTTTGAGGAAAAATGAAAAAAATATTTATAACGTTAATAAGTTTAGTTATTTTAATGACATTAGGTTGTTCTAACGATAACCAATCTAATGTAAATCTTAATGTCAATGATTCTAATAAAGAAGAACAGTCTACTGATTCTAAATCTATGCAATCCACGGGAAATAGTGAAAAATCAGAGATTGAGTCAGCCTCCAAAAACGAAGGGGGGACATTTAGGAGGCTATGGTCTGATCCTCCTACTTTAGATCCTCATTTAACAAAAGATACGACTTCTGCAGGAATTGTTGTTGAGATATTTAGCGGCTTAGTAGGATTAGATACTGATTTAGGCCTTGTAAACGATTTGGCAGAGAGTTGGGATCTTGATAGTACGGGAACAATTTACACATTTAAAATACGAGGCAATGCAAAATTTCATAATGGGAAAAAAGTTACGGCAGAGGATGTCAGGTGGTCTTTTGAAAGGTCAGCAAGTAAGGAAACAGCATCTCCTGTAGCAGAGACCTATCTTGGCGACATTGTGGGCTTGAAAGATTATATGGATGGAAATGCGGATAGTATAAAAGGGATAAAAGTAATTGATGAGGAAACTATTCAGATTACTATTGATGCTCCTAAGCCATATTTTTTGGCTAAATTATCTTATCCTACTTCTTATGTTTTAGATCGGGATGTAGTTACGTCTGGGGGAAGAAATTGGTGGATGGAAAATGCAGTAGGCACCGGGCCATTTAAACTTTCAGAATATAAAATTGGAGAAAGGATAGTTTTAACCAGAAATGATGAATATCATTTGGGACCAATTGATGTTTATAAGGTAGAAATGTATTTGGGTGGCGGACAATCTATGGCAATGTATGAAAATGATGAAATTGATATTACAGGTGTTGGTTTATTTGATTTGGAGAGGGTTTTAGATCCTAATGAGCCGCTTAATAAAGATTTAGTTATTGCGCCTCCTGGATTTAGTATTTCTTATATCGGATTCAATACAACAATGCCACCTTTTGATGACTTAAAATTTAGGCAAGCTTTAAATCATGCAATAGATAAAAAAATGATTGCTAAAGATGTTTTGTCTGATTTGGTAGTTCCTGCCTATCGTATTTTGCCTCCAGGATTTCCCGGTAGAAGCGAAGGAGTTGATGGTTTAGAATATGACGAAAATTTAGCAAAGAAATTATTTGAAGAGTCAAAATACTCGGATCTTTCATCAATGCCAAGGATCACTGTTACCGTACCAGGTACTGGTGGCACTTTAGGCTTAGATTTGGAAGTAATATTAGAAATGTGGAAACAAACATTAGGCATAGAAGTTGAAATCCAGCAGGTGGAATGGGCAACTTTCCTCGAAGAATTGGACAGAGAGGCTTTACAAGTTTATGCAGGCCTTGGCTGGGAGGCAGATTATCCCGATCCTCAAGACTTTTTGGATATTTTGTTCCATTCAGAAAGTTCACAAAATCATGGACAACATTCAAACATTCAATTGGACAATATTCTTGAAAAGGCAAGAATCGAACAAGACGTAAGTAAGAGAATCGCGTTGTATCGTGATGCAGAACAAATTATTGTTGATCAGGCCTATTGGGTTCCCTTATGGTTTACAGGGGAACAATATGCATTAGTAAAACCTAGGGTTATAGGTTATGAGTTAACCCCTATGACCGTGCCTAAATTAAGTAAGTTGAAAATATCTGACTAGTGATTATGTTTTTCTAAACTATTTGGGATTAAATCAAAATTTGAGATAAAGTATTTGAAATGTGGAATTATATTATTCGTAGATTGTTTTGGGTTCCATTTTTACTTTTAGTTGTTTCTTTTGTTACTTTTTTGTTGTTTCGTATGGGGCCGGGTGATCCAGTTTTAGTGATTTTGGGAAACAAGTATGATCCCCAATCTCAATCAGCTGTAAACCTCAGGGAAGAACTTGGAATTGACAAGCCATTAATGGTTCAATTTGTCAATTATGCAAGAGATTTTTTTCAAGGAGATTTTGGGGAAAGTTATAGGTATAGAGGTCAGCCTGTGAGAGATTTGATTGCAGCAAAAATGTGGGTTTCAGCGCAATTATCTTTGGCAGCCCTTTTGATTAGTACAATTATTGGTATTCCATTGGGTTTTTTTATTGCACATAAGCAAGGTAAGTGGCAGGATCCTACGATTGTAACTATTTGTCTTGTGGTGATGTCTATTCCTGTTATGGTATTTGTTCCAGTTCTTTTGTGGCTGTTATGTTTGAAAAATTTATGGATACCTTTTTGGGGAGGGATACCTTGTTCAGGTTGGGGAGGGTTATTTGATCAAAGAATTATTGTTCCGGCTTTATCAATGGGCCTACCCGGAGTTGCTGTTTTTGTTAGACTTATGCGAGCGTCTACTTTAGATGTGATGAAACAGGATTATATTGTTACTGCCCACTCAAAAGGACTGAGCCCCTTTGTGATAGATATTAGGCATGTATTTCGTAATTCGGTTATTCCTATAATTACTATTTTGTCTTTTTCTTTAGCCGGATTGATAGGAGGCGCAATTATAACTGAAACAATTATGGGAATACCGGGAATTGGAAGATTAGCAGTGCAATCAGTATTTGATAGAGATTATCCAGTAATTATGGCCATCACTTTGGTAACTGCAGGTTTTTTTGCAATCGCAAATTTATTTGCAGATATTATGTATGCCTTAGTTGATCCTAGAATTCGATATGGATGAAATTAATGATTCATGACGAAAAAACAGAAAAAGAAATTACAACTTTTAAAAATGAAGGACACATACATAGAGCCTTTTCAAGGCTAGTTAAAAAAAAATTAGCATTGGCATGTTTAGTAATTTTGGCAATAATTTATTTGTCAGGTATAAGCGTTGATTTTATTTCTCCTTATGGGTATACAGATCAAGATTATACTCAAATCAGACAAAGTCCAAATTCTTCTCATTGGCTAGGTACGGATCGTGCAGGAAGAGACGTGTTTACACGAGTTCTTTGGGGTGTACAAAACACATTGATTTTAACTTTTGTGAGTATGTTAACAGGAGGTTTGGTTTTAGGGATAACAATGGGCTTGTTTAGTGGGTATTTTGGTGGCTATGTAGATGCAGTTATACAAAGATCTGGAGAAGTTGTTTCTTCAATTCCTACATTTTTTTTGATTTTAATTATTTCAGCAACTGTTAGGCCTAGGATTATTGAGTTTGTTAGGTTGATAGAAGATAATACTGTATTGGAAGGTTTGATCAGAGGTGGAATTGTTGATTATTTTGTAATTTCTTTATCCTTGGTAAGCTTTGGTTGGATAGGTACAGCTAGGTTAGTTAGAGGCCAAATACTATATCTTAAAGAGACCCAATTTATTGATGCAGCTAGATCAATAGGGGTATCAACTTTTAATATTTTGTTCAGACATTTATTGCCCAATGCAATTAGTCCTTTAATTGTTACTGTCACAATGGGAATGGGGTCAATGATTGGAGCTGAAATATTTTTGAGTTGGATAGGCCTTGGAATTCAACCTCCTAGGCCTTCATTAGGTGTGATGCTATGGGAGAGTGGTAACATTAGTGTTATTCGCACTGAACCTTGGTTAATGTTTGCACCCGGAACGGTTGCATTTTTGATGGTCTTGTCTTGGAATTTATTAGGTGATGCATTGAATGATGTTTTTAACCCTAGGACTTATTAATTTTTTTTGATTTTGACGCTAAAATAATAAGCAATATAATTATTCCTCCAAAGCTTAAATCTTTTGCGGTGGACCCGCTTGTACCGCAGGATACTTGCGTAAATGGTTGAGGTTCATCATTTTTGTTTGACTTAATAGTTTCAGCACCTGGTTGAGGGGTTAATGAAAAAAGTTTAAGTTTTTTTTGTGGTACAGCCGTTGGTTTCGCTGATTGGGTTTTTTCTTTCAGATATAAGGGTGCCTTGACTGAACTGCGCCATTCATTTTCTATATCTATGAGGGTTTTTTTATAGACAATTTTGATAGCATCTGGTAATTTTGTGCCTTTTTTCATTTGGGCCATCAATTCTCTCATTTTAGGGTTCCCGTATTTTGAAATAATCATCGAAACGAGAGATCTACTTTGTCCATAAAAAATTATTACATCTTCGGGAGAGGAAGGAACTTTTTGAGACGATGTAATTGGCGTGATCAATCTATTTGTTCCTATAGCAAATTCTAATGCTAAATCATAGGAATAGCTTGGTTGAATGTTTCCGTATTCTGCAAGGCCTTCGTCAAGCCATTGTGGCAGTTTATATATTCTACCTTCACCAGCTCTATGCGATAGAATGTGAATGGCTTCGTGTGAGGCTGTTCCGGCGGCAAGTTGCCCAGAGCCAAGAACTAATACGGTACCATATGATGTGAACGCCTGGCCTTCAGTGACCAATTCTCTACTAATTGTTTTGCTTTTAGCTGGCAGCGCGCCTATCATTTCTTTATAATTATTATATAGGGTTACCCTGATAGGTAGATTGATTTTTTCATTATCAAAATTAAAAAGAACAGGGTTCATTCTATCTACGGTTTGATTAATAGCATCCAGTACTGTTTCAGCTCTTTTTTTTACTGGCCCATGGTAGGCAACATTGACCATGTCGTTAGAAACATACTGCCATTCAAACCTAGAGTCTAAATAAAGTGTTTTTTTAGTTTTAGTTATCGATTTGTTTCCATTTATATCTGTAATTTCATAATTATAATTGATAAATGTATTTGGAGGCACATACTTAGCAGGAGTATCAGTTCTCCAGAAAAAACGTGCAGTTGTATTTCTTAAACTATTGTTTTTACCTAGCTCCATGTAGTTATAAGCTCCGCGTTCTTGAGTACCGAATTTAATCATTAATTTGATTGATTGGATTTCATTAGGATTTGAAAATTCAGATTCAAATTTTATTCCTTGGGGGAAATCACTTGTAATTTTTTCTGATAGGATTTGAGTTGAAGTTTCTTCTGCTGAGAGAGTATTGATTTGATAATAATTTATTACAAGGAACAGAGTTAATGTTAATGAAGTAAATGAAATAAAGATAATTGTCTTTAGGCTGTAAAAATCTTTAATATTTGTAGTTGGCTTCATTTCAGGAATTTCTCCAAAATGTTTGAATAATTAATTATATTTATTTGCAGTTTTGAGCATTGAGTTTATTAGAGAAATTCTTTGAATGAAAGTTATTATTGAAAGAATTGAAATAATTATCAGGGAATATAAAATTGCATCTATAAAAAACGTTTCGATAATAATTCCTAATACTAATACTACAATTCTTTCTCCACGAGTCATTATCCCTACACTACATTTTATGTTTAAACTTTCTGCCTTTGAACGGGCATAACTTACTAGGCCTGATAAACTTAAGGACGTAATCAGGAAGAAGTGGTGTAGTATGTCAAAATTGCTAGAATGAAAATATATTAGAATTCCAATAAAAACTAATATTTCTCCAATTCTATCGCAGATAGAGTCAAGTACGGCCCCAGACTTGCTGGTTTGTTTGTTTCTTCTGGCCATTTCTCCGTCAAGCAAATCAAAAAAACCCGAAAGAAGCAAAATTAATCCTCCGTAGAACATTAAGTTTTGCGAAATTAACGTTGACGCAATCGCTGAAACTATTAGCCCTGCAACAGTTAGATGATTGGGCGTAATTTTTGTCTTTCTTAGTAGAATTACTATAGGACCTGACATGTAATTAGATATTAATTGTTTAATTTTAATTCTAGTCAAAATATTTTCCGTGTTATAAATTTAGATTAAAAATAACTGATTTTAAATTATTGAATATGTAACTCTTAGTTGAGAGACTCTTTATTATTTTATATCTAATTGTATTTGATTAAAAGCAATTGAAGTTGAATCTAAAAATAATTACATGAATAGTGGTTATATCATAGCTTTTTATTTTAGGCATTGGAGGAAAATACCCAAGTAGTACGATAATATAACATATATTAGGCAAGTTATGATATTTTTCAATAGATTGAATTTAGCTTTATATTTGTTAGCTAAGATATAGCTGAAAATTTTATGAGGCCAAAAGATCTCATTGGGTGACTAATCTTAATATAAAATGATATAATTCTTGATATTAATAAATCCCCAAAAGTATTCTAGAGGTTTTGATGCTTTTAGCTGTTGATATTGGAAATACCAATATAAATATTGGGCTTTTTGATTTAACAAAATCAAAAGATCAATATAATCCTATTTTCACCTGGAAGATGGCTACTGCCCCGTCACGTATGGTAGACGAATATGGAATTTTGTTCGGAGATTTATTAAGTAGCCAGGAGCTATCTGTTGATATTGTTAAAGACGTTATAGTTTCTAGTGTAGTCCCTCCGCTTACAAATGTTTTTATTGAAGTTTTTAAGAAATATTTTTCTGTTATTCCTGTTGTTGTTGGTTCTGGCATTAAGACAGGAGTGAAAATTGTTTATGACAGCCCCAGAGATGTTGGTTCAGATAGGATCGCTGATGCAGCAGCTATACTTAAACTGTATAGTAAGCCTGCTATAGTCGTCGATTTTGGAACTGCAACTGTATTTGATGCTATTTCTGAGGAAGGACAATACATTGGGGGCTCTATTGTGCCAGGGATAGCTGTTTCAGCGGATGCTTTATATCATGGGACATCTCAATTACGTAGGGTTGACTTGAGGATTCCCGATAAAGTTATCGGCAAAAATACTATTAACGCATTGCAATCTGGTTTAATAGTTGGTCATATTTCGATGGTTGAAGGAATGATAACAAGATTTAAGCAAGAATTGACTGGTAATCCAGTGGTGGTAGCTACAGGAGGATTTGCGGAATTAATTAATCAAAATACGAATGTTTTTGATTATGTTGATTTAAATTTAACGCTGTCAGGCTTGAGTTGTATATTTGAACTTAATCAATAGAAATAATATGATAATTAACAACACGAAGTTTGAATGAATTAATTAAGATGATTAAATATTTTAATAATAAAAAAATTGTAATTGGTGTTACGGGCAGTATTGCTGCATACAAAGCAGTTGATTTAGCAAGTCAATTAAAGCAAAGAGGCGCTATTGTTGATGTAATCATGACTGAAACGGCAACTAAATTCATTCATCCTTTATCTTTTCAGGCCATTACTCACCGGGAAGTGGTAGTTGATTTATATGACCCCTCTTCAGAGATAGGTATGGATCATTTGGTTTTAGCAAACCAGGCGGATTTATTTATTGTGGCTCCAGCTACAGCTAATATTGTCTCTAAAGCAGCTTTAGGAATTGCAGATAATGCATTAATTTCAACTTTGTTAGCAACTGAGGCTCCTGTTTTGGTTTGTCCTGCAATGGACGGAGATATGTTCCAAAAACCTCAAATAAAAAATAATATTGAGAAATTAATTGAGTTTGGTTTTCATGTTTTAGGCCCCAATGAAGGAAGATTGGCTTCGGGAAATATTGGCAAAGGTAGATTAGTAGAGATATATGAAATTCAGAATATGTGTCGATACATTTTTGGGATTAAAGGAGATTATCGAGGTAAAAATATAGTTGTCACATCAGGTGGCACAAAAGAGCATATTGACCCCGTCAGATATATTTCTAACAATTCTTCTGGCAAGATGGGGAATTTCATAGCAGAAGCAGCTAGAGATAGAGGGGCTTTTGTTCAGTTAGTTTCGTCTTCATTGTCTGCTAAAAGTTCTGCCGGAATAGAATTAAAGAAAGTAAAAACTGCCGATCAAATGCTTCGAGCTGTTGAGCTTGCCTCAACGAGTGCTGATGTTTTAATTATGGCTGCAGCTGTTTCTGATTGGAAACCAATTGATGTTAGTGAGCAAAAAATAAAAAAAGATGGGCAAAAAGAAATTTCTATTCAAATGACACAATCTTCAGATATTTTATCCACTGTTTTAAAGCCGGGGCTATTTAAGGTGGGATTTGCGGCAGAGACAGAGGATATCATTAATAATGCTTCAGAAAAATTAAATTCTAAAGGTTTGGATTTAATTGTGGCAAATGATATTTCTGATGATTCAATTGGATTTGAAAGTGACTATAATTCAGTGACAATTATTGATAAAAATGGAATTGCAAAACAAGTTGACAGGTCTTTAAAATATGAGGTTGCAAATTTGATACTTGATGAAGTGTTAAATTTATATGTTTAAGATATTATCATGTTACTGCTACAAGATTGCAATTGATGTGTTTTGGTTGATAATTGACCGTTCAAATTTGGTTATGGTACAATCTCCCGCGATGTTCAAAATTGTTTAGATTTAGGAGTGCATTTTATTGCGTAATGCTCTGAGATTTCTTGGATTGGGCTGGTATGTAGTTTTATGCTTGCTTGGGGGTGGTTACGTAGGTTATTTTTTAGACAATGGCTTGGGCACGAAACCATTTTTAACTTTATTGGGAGTTTTAGTAGGTTTGGGATTATCAGCTGCGGGAATATATCGAATGGTTAAAAATTTATATAATTAAGAATTAATTAACACTTTAAAAAGTGAGTGAGGTTTTTTTGGCGAGAATATTCACAAACACGAAATTAATTGCCCTATTGGCTGTATTGGTTCTTGTAGTAAGTATATTTGGAGGAATTCTTGGAGAAAAATTTGGTGGTGGATTTTTAGGTTCTCCCATAGCTCATATCCAGCTTCCAGCAGAGTCAATTTCTAGTTCTCCAATTATTAAATCTGAAACTTTTGGGAAAATTTATATTACCAATACGATGATAGCCACATGGATAGGAATTATCATGTTGTCCCTGGTTGCATATTTGGGCTCCCGCAAGGCTGGTGAAGTTCCTAGTAGGATGCAAGGTGTTTGGGAAATTATTTTGGAGTTTTTTATCACTACATGCGAAAGAGTAGCTGGCAAAGATAAAGGCAGGGTGTTTTTCCCCCTTGTTATGACAATATTTTTGTTTGTAGTTTCTGCTAATTGGCTTGGAATTCTTCCTGGTTTTGGGACTATTGGGAGAGTAGAAACTCCAGAGGAAGTATTCCATCACAGAGGCATTGATGTCCACTCAAAGGAACAGCATCCATCCGATGAAGATTTGGAAGGTGTTAGATTACAGGTTTTTGAAAAATTATCTGATAATGTTTTTATTCTAAATTTAGGTTCTGGACAGAGTGAGACAAATGGAAAAATCTGGATGGAAGACCATGGTCATGGGCATAGTCATGATCACGAAGAAAAGAGTGAAAGGGCAGGATTATTGGTTCCTTATCTCCGGAGTGCTAATACCGATATTAATACACCTTTGGCGATTGCAATTGTTGCAACAATTATGATTCATTTTTGGGGATTTAGGTTTTTAGGAATCACATCCCATTTAGGAAAGTTTTTTGATTTCAAGCATGGGCCTATAGGTTTTTTTGTTGGTATATTAGAAGGTGTTAGTGAAATTGCAAGATTGGTTAGTTTTACTTTTAGGTTATTTGGGAATATTTTTGCCGGTGAGGTTTTATTGATTGCTATGGCATTTTTAATTCCTTTAGTTGGATTAATTCCATTTTTAGGTTTGGAGATATTTGTAGGAGCTATACAGGCTTTCATTTTTTCAATGTTAACTTTAGTTTTCGCAACTTCTGCTAGCGCTAGCCATCATTAGTTGTAAAATATTAGGTTTCAAATTTTAGATTTATAAAAAAATTAATTAAGGAGAAAGAAATGGACGGAATAACAGGTAATGTAAGTGATTTGGCTGCAGCATTGGCTATAGCTATAGGGTCTATTGGCCCAGCTATTGGAATTGGAATGTTGGCATCTAAGGCTATGGAAGCTTTGGGTAGAAATCCAGAGGCGGGCCAACAAATTCAAACTAATATGATTTTGGCAATTGCTTTTACTGAAGCTATAGCTATTTATGCTTTAGTAGTAGCGGTTATAATTAAATTTGTTTAAATTCATGGTTGTTGCGATTCTAATTCTAAAGAAAGTTGTTGTAAAATTATGGACGCATTAGGTATAAATATTGCTACCTTGCTAACTCAAATTGTGAGTTTTTTGGTTTTGTTTTTTATTCTTTCAAAGGTACTTTATTCTCCTTTGGTTAAGATGCTCGACCAGAGAGCAGCAAAAATCAAAGAGAGTTTAGATTTAGCTGAAAAAACAAAGAACGATTCTGAGGAACAAACTCGAATAATTGAAGAGAAATTGAATGAAGCTACTGCAGAAGGTCAGGCTATAATTGCTGAATCTAGGAAGGTTGCTCAAAAGTTTCGAGATGAGGAATTAGCTAAAGTTAAGTCAGATATTGAGGCTGAACGCACAAAGGTAGCAACTAATATCCAGAGAGAAAAAGATGCGGCTATAGAAGAAATACGCAAGGAATTTGCTGGATTGGCTGTTGCTGCGGCTGAGAGAGTAATTGGAAAATCCGTTGATTCTAAAGCTCACAAGGATTTAATTGAACAAGTTTTGAAAGAAGGTACAGAAGTTAACCAATAAAACTATGTTCTGATTGACAGGGTATAGATATTTTATGGCTTCTGTGATGGAGGTTTTAATTTAATGTGGATATGGAGATTTAATGCCTAACGTTTCGTCTTCTAAAAGATATGCCCAGGCAATTTTTGAAATTGCTTTGGAGCAAAATAATGTTGACTCTTGGGTGGAGAGCTTAACTGTTGTTGACAGTGTTCTTGATTCAGAGTCTGTTGAAATTTTAGACGCTCCACAAATCTCTAAATCTCAGAAATACAAGTTGATAAAAGATTCTTTTAAGAAAATAGATCATAAAGGGGCTATTAATTTAGTTTGTCTTTTAGCATCTAGGTGCTTGGTATATATTTTAAAAGATATTATTGTTGAATTGAACATTGTTAAAGATAAACATGATAATGTGTCGAGACCTCTTGTTGTTTCTGCAGTAAAATTAGACCAGAAACAATTAGATGATATAAAGGTAATGTCTCAAGGCTTATTTGGAGGTCAAATAATACTTGACACAGAGGTAGATCCAAATATTATTGGCGGTTTGATTTTGAAAGTTGATGATACTGTTTTAGATGGCAGTGTTACTAAGAAGCTTCAAAATATGAAGAAAGAAATAGTTTAAATATTAATAAGATAATTAATCGGAGGCTAAAATGGCGGTTAAAGGGCAAGAAATAGTATCTGTTATTCGAAAACAGATTAAAGATTTTGGGGCTGGTTTATCTGTAGAAAATGTTGGAACTGTGGTTGAGGTCGGTGATGGCATAGCTACAGTCCATGGTTTGTCAAATGTAGGCGCTAACGAGCTTGTTGAATTTGATGGCGGAATTATTGGTATGGCATTAAATCTTGAAGAAGATGGAATTGGTGTAGTTATTTTGGGTGATTCAATTGCTGTAAAGGAAGGGACTGGTGTGCGAGGAACTGGAAACGTTGTACAAGTTCCAACTGGTGATGAACTAATAGGAAGGGTAATTGATGCTTTAGGCAATCCAATTGACGGGAAAGGAGCTATAAAAAGTTCTGAGTCTAGGCCTGTAGAAATTATTGCTCCCGATGTTGCCTCTAGGCAATCAGTGAATACTCCGGTTCAAACAGGTATCAAGGCTATAGATAATATGATTCCTGTTGGCAGAGGCCAAAGAGAGTTGATTATTGGCGACAGATCTACTGGTAAGACAGCTTTAGCTATCGATACAATTATTAACCAAAAAGGTGGAGATTTAGTTTGTGTTTATGTTGCTATTGGCCAAAGAGTAGGTAAAGTTGCACAAACCGTAGCTAAGCTTGAAGAGTTTGGAGCTTTTGAGCATACTGTTGTTGTTTCAGCAAATGCAGCTGATCCTGCACCTATGCAATTTTTGGCACCATATACAGGTTGTGCTATTAGTGAATATTTTATGAGTCAAGGAAAAGATGCCTTGATTGTTTATGATGATTTATCTAAACATGCTTGGGCATATCGCCAGATGTCTTTGTTGTTACGTAGGCCACCTGGACGAGAAGCATACCCGGGAGATGTGTTTTATTTACATAGTCGATTACTAGAAAGAGCTGCAAGGCTATCTCCAGAATTAGGAGGTGGGTCTCTAACAGCTCTACCTATAATTGAAACTTTAGCGGGAGATGTTTCTGCCTATGTTCCTACCAATGTGATATCTATTACAGATGGTCAAATTTATTTGGAAACAGAGTTGTTTAACTCTGGCACAAGGCCTGCTGTAAATGCTGGCCTTTCTGTTTCTAGGGTTGGTGGATCTGCCCAAACAAAAGCTATTAAAAGTGTGGCAGGTCGTTTAAGATTAGACTTAGCTCAGTTTAGAGAGTTAGCTACTTTTGCTCAATTTGGAACATCTGATTTAGACGAAGCCACTAAAGCCCAATTGGAAAGAGGACAGAGAGCCGTTGAGGTTCTTAAGCAGCCAGAGAACAAACCGCTATCATTAGGTCAACAAGTGTCTATTTTATTTGCTTTGACTAATGGACATTTGGATGATGTTGATGTAGCAAAAGTTATAGATTTTGAGACATCATTTCATGAATATATGTCTTCGAACCATAAAGATTTATTAGATGAAATTCAAAAAGAAAAAGATTTGACTAAGGAAATTACAGAGTCTTTAAATTCAGCTATATCAAAGTTTAAAAAGGCAGGATTATATTGATTTTTATAAGTTCAAAGTTTGCAATAGGAGTATTTTTTGCCTAGCGTAAGAGAAATTAGAAGAAGAATAAAAAGTGTACAGAGTACGGCTAAGGTTACTAAAGCTATGTCAATGATTGCAGCTTCAAAAATGAGAAAAACTCAGGAAGCAGCTTTATTAAGTCGTCCATATAATGAAATGATTGGTGAAATTGTTAATTCAATCAATTTTGGAGTTTCTAGTGAAGAATCATTGCATCCGCTCTTGGAAAAAAGAGAAATTAAAACTACTCAACTGATATTAATTACACCAGATAGAGGATTGACTGGCGGTCTAAATAATAATGTTAATAGATTTGCAAATGATTTTATGAAAAATAACAATTCTGAAAATCTTGTTATTGCAGTTGGTAAAAAAGGATTCGAATTTATTGACAGATCTGAATATGAAATTTCATCGGTTTTTACAGATATTGGAGAAAGCCCTGAAATAGCTGATGTTTTGCCTATTTCTAAAATAGCTATAGATAATTATGTAACAGGTAAAGTGGATGCGGTATCTGTAATATTTTCTGAATATGTTAGTTCGACTCTTCAGAAACCTGATGTATTACCGTTATTACCAATGGAACAAACTGATTCAAAGAATTTAGATTTTATTTCTGAACCAAATATTAATGATTTGATTAAAATTATATTGCCCAAGTTTGTGGAGGTTCAGATATTTCATTGTTTATTAGAGAGCATCGCAAGCGAGCAATCAGCAAGGATGGTAGCAATGCAAAAAGCTACTGATGCAGCTAATGAGATGATAGATGATTTAACCTTAAAAATGAACAAGGCGAGACAAGAGATGATAACTAATGAGTTGTTAGATATTGTAGGTGGAGTTGAGGCGCAAACGTCTTAGGTATCAATTGATTATTAGGAGTAATTTAATGGCCACAGGAAAAATAATACGAGTGATTGGAACTGTTGTTGACGTAGAGTTTCCGTCTGAACAGATGCCTGGAATTTATAATGCTTTAGAAACTCAAGTTAATGGAGAGCCATTACTTTTGGAAGTTGAACAGCATGTGGGGAATAATTGGGTTAGGTGTTTAGCTATGGGACCTACAGATGGTTTAGCTAGAGGAGTTGATGTTAGTGATACAGGTGCTCCTATCTCTGTTCCCGTTGGAGAACCAACCTTGGGGAGATTATTTAATTGTTTAGGAGAACCTTTGGATAAACAAGGCAATTTAGATAAATCAGAAAAATGGCCAATTCATCGTGAAGCACCTAAATTTGCAGATCAAGCTACAACTGTTGAGGTTTTAGAAACAGGGGTTAAAGTTCTAGATTTAATAACTCCATTTACTAAAGGGGGAAAAGTTGGAGCTTATGGCGGAGCTGGGGTTGGAAAGACAGTAATTATTCAGGAATTAATTAGGAATATTGGCGCAGAACATCAAGGTGTATCTGTTTTTGCCGGAGTGGGCGAAAGATCTAGAGAAGGTAATGACTTATGGCATGAAATGGAAGAGTCTGGAGTTTTAGATAGTACAGTATTAGTTTTTGGTCAAATGAATGAGCCGCCCGGAATTAGAGCAAGGGTAGGTTTGACAGGTTTAACTATGGCAGAATACTTTAAGGAAGAAAAGAATCAAGATGTTCTTCTGTTTGTAGACAACGTATATAGATATATACTTGCCGGAATGGAGGTTTCTGCTTTGTTAGGAAGAATGCCATCTGCTGTTGGTTATCAGCCTACATTAGCTAGTGAAATGGGAGCATTAGAAGAACGTATTACTTCTAGTGGAAATGGCTCCATCACTTCTTTTCAAGCTATTTATGTTCCTGCTGATGATTATACTGATCCCGGTATTGTCACGACTTTTGGACACCTTGATGCAGTTGTGTCACTGGAACGCTCTATTGCTGAGCAAGGCTTATATCCAGCTGTTGATCCTCTAGCATCTTCATCAAGAATTTTAGAGCCTTCAATTGTCGGACAAGACCATTATGATGTTGCTAGAAATGTACAGCAAGTTCTTCAAAAATATGGCGATTTACAAGATATTATAGCTATATTAGGCGTGGAGGAATTATCTGACGAGGATAGGTTGGTAGTATCTAGGGCTAGAAAATTACAGAGATTTTTATCTCAGCCTATGTTTGTCGCAGAACAGTTTACAGGTCAGGCAGGACGTTATGTTCCTATTTCTGAGACTGTGCGCGGATTTAAAGAGATTTTAAATGGCCAACATGATGATTTGCCTGAGCAGGCTTTTTATATGGTTGGTACGATAGATGAAGCCGTAGAAAAAGCTAAGGAATCAAAGTAGTTTAAGGATATATTATTTATGTCAATTCATGTTGAAATTGCTGTTCCAGAAAAATCTGTTTTTGTTGCTTCAGACGCAACGATGATTGTTGTACCTGGAATAGATGGTCAGTTGACTGTTTTGCCAGGACATGCCCGATTGGTAAGCCTTTTGTCTGCTGGTAAATTAACATATAAATCATCTTCAACAGAAAAAGATTTTTTAATTACAGGTGGGTCTATTTTGGTTGAGAATAATCGAGTATCAGTTTTAGCAGATGGATTGACTTAAATATTTCGGTATTTAAATTTTGTTCTTTGTTTGTATAGAAATATAAAAAACTTCACTTAAGAATTTTATTCAGCAATTTAATCATTTATTGATTGAATATATTTTACCAAATCCCATCTTTCTTTTTCTGATAACAAATATTTAAAACTAGGCATTGGAGAAGCAGATTCTCTGTTTCGGATATGAGAAGAGAAACCCTGGCGTCCTCCATAAGATATGAAGGCAAACACTTCGCCTGCTTTTGCATTTTGTGTAGAAGCTTCTAGTAAATTAACAGGTAAAGGCCCTTTATCTATGAAAGGAACAATGCTGCCGTTACCATCCAAATTTTGTCCGTGACATACTAAACAGTTTACTCTGTAAACTTCTTTAACATGATCCTGATTATAATTTGAAATAAATTGTTTAGGCATAGAAAGTTCTTGATATTCCTCAAGAGAGTTATACGAAATTTCTTTTCCAGTGATAGGAACAGAATCATTTGGAGGCAGTAATCTAGGTCCTTCTTGAGACCGGTAAGATTGTTGGTAATGCATTTCACTGAATACCATGACTTTATGTGATCCTGTTTTTGGAATAACTGGCAAATCAAATGAACCTACTCCACGGACAGTTGTGACACCACTTACACTATTGTAAGAAACACACCCTAAAGTCGAAAGAACTGTTAATATCGAAACTATAAATAAAATTATATGTGTTTTGTTCTTATTCATTAATGAATTATTCCCATCCTCTTTTTACTTCTTCGGCACCACTATTTTTTAAGACTTCCTCAGCTTGAAGCATTTTATCTGGACTTGAAGTTATACATATACCTATATATCCTTCGGTAATTTTTGTGTCATAAGCACCCATGAATAGTCGTGGGAGCCTAGATTCGAAAATAATTCCAAAAACCGTAAATAAAATTGCTCCCAGCATTGTGCCTTCATACATAATTATTAGCATAGGAGGAATTGATAGAAGGGGTTTCCCTCCTGTTATTAAAGGAAATGCTATTTGATTACCCGCAGTTAATAAAAGACCAACAATGAATCCGCACATAGCGCCAATAATGGGAAATCTGTAAAGTTTGTGTTTTGGTTCTTCGTCCCCAAATGTACCATCGGGGTAAGGTGTTCCAGTTAAAATTTCATATTCAGTGGATTTGAATCCTGATTCGGAAACTTTGTCGAGCGCATCTGCAACTGAATCTTCATCTGTAAACAAACCAATTACACTTCTTTTGTTAAACATAATTAATATCCTTACTCTCTAATAGAAGCAGGCACTTTTGCTCTGCCAATTTTAATTTCATCTCTTCCAACCATGCCTTCTTTTATATCAAACAATGGAATTAGCGGGAAGACTCTAGCAAACAATAGCATACCCATTAAAACCCAAGCAAACGTCATGGCGACCATAAGAATTTCTACTATACTAGGGGTATAACTTCCCCAGTTAAACATCAATGGTTGTTTTCTCATTAAGCCTGGTACGATTATCAAGAATCTTTCAAGCCACATACCTATGTTGACAGATATAGTTGTTATAAACATCCACAAGAAATTTCTTCGTACTTTTTTAAACAACCACATTGGTACAGGGAACAGGTATGCAGTTATAACAAATATTATAAACATAGCGCTCCATGGCATCTTAAAGACCTGGAGTTCTCGCATTGCAAGTTCTGGACCCTCTAAAGTATACAATGCATATACCCACTCAAGGAAGAAGAAGAAGAACCATGCAGTAGCGACTATAATTAGTAATCTACCGATAGCATCTAAATGATCTGGGGTAATATATTTATCCCATTTAAATAACCAAACCATTACTACCATTACTGTAGCAACGGCAGATACTCCAGAATGTATAGCTCCAATGATAAAATATGGCGCAAAAATTGTTGAGTGCCATGCTTCAGGTCCAATTTGAGCGGCGAAATCCCAAGAAACTATGCTGTGCACAGACACAAAAACAGGTAAAACTAATGCGGATAGCAATATTCCAGCTACAATTTGTAATTTCCACTGAACTGGAGTTCCACGCCAGCCTAAAGCAAGAAATCCATATATCTTGCTTACAATTCCTTTTGTTCTATCTCTAATAATGGCTAAATCGGGAATTAAGCAAACAAATACGAATAAAGAGCTAGCAGTCAGATAAGTCATTACTGCACTTGGGTCCCAAATAAAAGGAGATTTAACATTGATCCAAATTCCTCTGGAAAAATCATAAGGAAAAACCCAAAGATCAGCTCTCCAGGGCCTTCCAACGTGGACTAATGGTGCAGCTTGTAATGCTGCAATTAGAGAAAAAACGGTTAAAACTTCGGCAGCTCTAGTTATAGGCCTGCGCCATTCAGCTTGAGTTAATCTTAGAATTGCAGAAATCATAATTCCTGCGTGACTAATTCCAATCCAAAATACGAAATTTACCATATAGAAGCCCCAGAATACAGGTCTATTAAGTCCAGTTACTCCAACGCCTTTATTAAGCATATAAGCGAAAGCGGTCATTCCTGTTAAATATACTATGAGGCAAGCTAATGTGGCTATTGGCCACCATTTAGGTGTTGAAAATATAGAACTTAGTAAGTCCGTATTAATTTGTTTGTCTGTACGATGATGATGTTCTTGCATTTTATCTCTTAGTGATAATTGATTTGGTCATTTATTTATTCTGGCTTTCCAAGAACTAAAACTTCAGTTCTATGAAATTTTTTATGGATTTTATATAGGGATAATTCTTTTTGTTGCCAAATACTAACTACGGGGATGAACTTTGTTAATAAGATATAAGTGAGAATTACTGCACTAATTCCACCAACGATTATCATGAGATCAGGAATGTCTGGCAATATTGTTTTAGGTACGTCAGGAAGATAAAAATTATGCTTGTTAGGGTGATCGCTTAACTGATATGCAGGAACATAAATTCTAAGTCTATCTAAAAAGCTTCCAATAAGTATGAAAAAAGCTAATATTGTAGGTCCTAAAATTGATCTTCTAATTCTATTGAAGGGCATGGTAAGCAGAGGTAAAATAAATAACAAAAAGGCTGAACCTAAGAAGGGTATGAAATAAGGACCTGTCATAGATAATTCAATGATTGCTTTTTCAGTTGGTTTAGCACCATACCAAAAAATAATAAAACTAGAAAAGAAAAACCAGACCCACATCAATGATAGAGCAAACATTAGTTTTCCTAATGCCCAAAATTGGTCAAATCCTATAAAATCTTTACAACCTCCCCATTTTCTTAAAGCATACATAGCTATAATTACAGTTGCAACACCAGCTTGAAATGAATTTGCAGTGTGAGTTGCAGGGTATAATGAGTCAATCCAACCTGGAATTAAACTCATCGCAAAATCTGAGCTAATTTGGAAATTAAGGATGACAAGCGTCATAAAATAGAATGCCCCCAATATTCCAATTCGGTGTTTCTGTGTAAACCATTGCTTGGAAGTTCCGATCCATCGGTTAGAAAGTATTGAAAAAAGTTTTTTATTATATTTGTTTTTAGAGTTTTCTCTTAGTACTGCAAAATCAGGAACTGTTGAAATCCATAGTAAGGCTATTCCTAGTAATACTAAACATATGAAACTAATTAAAGTAATTATATGAGGCATGTAGGCATTCATTTTTAGTGATTCAAAGAACCACAATGTTCGTCTGCCATCACTTAAACTTGGCAAAACACAAAGAACTGGTATGAACAAGAGTAAATTTATTAGCCCTAGAGGTGCAAACAATTGTGCGACCTTAGAAATCGACCTGTTCCAGTGCCCTTTAGCAATAAATGGAGCAATGGCTACCATTGGAGCGGCCTGAACAGTTGTAAGTAAGAAAACTACAAAAGTGACGTAATAGCCCCATTTTGCAGGATTATCAAAGCCATCGTTTGTAATTTTAACAATTAATCCTATTAATCCAATAATAGAAAGTACAGATAAAATAATTAGAAAAATTGTATTTTTATTATATTTAGACACATGTAATCCAACTAATTTTGCAGTTAAATCAGCTTGTTTAGAAAATTGTGTTTGTTCGTGTGTGTTTTGGCTAGTGGACATTATGTTCCTGCTTGGTTCCCTTCTCAACTTTTTTAAGGTAAATTACATTCGGCTCGGTTCCTAATTCTTCTAGCATTTTATAACTACGTTTTTTGCCTTTTGATTTTACTTTAGATATTTTGCTTTCTGGATCGTTTAAATTTCCAAAAACTAAAGCGTCGGTAGCACAAGCATTTGTACAAGCTGGATTTAAATCTCTCTCAGTAGATTCGGAATTTTTTGAAAATCGCCTAATTCTTTGTATACAAAATGTGCATTTTTCCATAATTCCGCGACTTCTGACTGTCACATCAGGATTGAGTTGATTTTTAAAGCTTTCAGGCAATTCAGGTTCCCAGAAATTAAAGAATCTAACTGTATATGGGCAGTTGTTAGCACAAAATCTAGTGCCAATACATCTGTTATAAACTTGTACGTTTAATCCTTGATCATTATGGTAAGTTGCTAAAACAGGGCAGACTGGTTCACAAGGAGCTTCGTCGCAATGTTGACATAATACAGGAACATAGCGTGCTCTGACATTTGGGAATTCTCCTTCCCAATACCTTTCAATTCTTATCCATTCAATTGCTCTACGTTGGTTGAATATGTCTTCTGTGTTAATAGGTATGTTGTTTTCAGATTGGCAAGCAACTACACAAGATTGACATCCTGTACATTTATCTAAATCTATTACCATTCCCCACTTATTTTCAGGCATATGATTGTTTCTCCGTATAATTTTTTAAATTAGTGATGATGTTTACCTTCTCCATCTCCGTCGATTTTGATCACTTTTCTTTCAGGATCTTGAGGTATTTCTCCCCCTAATTCATTTTCTAATTGAGGTAATTTTTTCCAATTTCCAGTTTTAGAAATTTTGACCTTTGTTGCAGACCAAGCTAATGCTCCAGTGTTATCGTCTTTTGATGCGTCAAGTATGGATAACACATTAGCACCTCTATTTTTTGCATAACGTCCCATTGAAGTATGTCCTTGTCCAACAGGTACACATATTGTGTTAGGAGCAGACGCGGGATTAGGGTAAGCGATAGCTTCAATGCTTACTCCGTTTTGGTTAGTAATTTTAATTATGTCGCCTTCTGTAATATCTAACTTGGTAGCATCTTTTAGGTTGATTTCAACCCAAGTAGACCATGTTGCAGTTGAAATTGGATCTGGAAGTGCTTGTAACCAAGGAAGATTAGCTCCTGAGCCATCAGATATTCCATTTGAAACAAAAGGAATTAAATGAAAATCATACTCAGGGGTATTATTAAATTTAGCTGTTGTTAATTTTTTGAATTTGGGAGGTTTGTTGATTTTATTTTTAAAGGTATTATTAATATCCCACCAACCGCCTCTTTGCAAAAGACCGATCCAAAATGCTTTTTCAGTTTGAGCTTGTACAGAGCCTCTTTTGAGCTTAAATAGTTTTTTAGAATCTTCGAGGATTAAATCTTTAATAGAGTCTGATTCAACATTTATGTCTAAATCCATAGTTTTGGAAATTGATATAAGTGAATCTGAGAAGCTTTTATTTCCATAATGTCTACCTTTAGACTCAAAAAATGGCCTTACCACAGGTTGCTGAAAACCTATAGTTTGATATCCAGGCCCAGGATCTGGAATATTAGATCCCCATTCTTCTAATGGATCTCCTTGTGGTAAGATCAGGTCTGCCATAGATGCAGTATCATCCATATGTTCAGAAAAACTTACAACCAAAGGGACTCTTCGGGTAGAAGATAAAGTTTCTCTGAATTTAAGGCTGGCCGGCAAGCCGTAAACAGGGTCAACATTTGAAGTTAAGAAAATACTTATTTGACCTTTTTGCATGTCATTTGCAACTTTTTCCCATTCAGAGAAACTACTAGATATTTCTCTGTTGATCAAATCTGGAAGAGCAGGTTTTGGTTGGAATATGACTCCTCCTTTTTTACCAACATTATCAGCCAAATAGTTTAGTGAATAAATAGCAGATAAAGAATCAGCTCCATTAGTATGCGAACCTGCTGTATCCCCGCCAATAGCTAAGCTTGGTGAATGTTCCATGAATTCATTAGCTATATTGACAATTTTGTCGGGAGTTAAATAAGGGCTAATAATTTGACATACCTTATCTGGGCTATAATCTGCAAGATCAAATTTGCCATTTTCGGTTAAACTTTCTACATTAGGCTGCGGACCAAGTTTTTGCCTTATTATTACTGAAGCAATTGACATTGCAAGTAAGCCTTCAGTGCCAGGGTTAACGTAAATCCACTCATCTGCATTTGCAGATGTCATTGAATATCGAGAACTAATGTGAACCATTTTACCTCTATGATCAGTGCCTTGCCTGAAATGTCCAAAATCTCTTGAATATTTTGTGGGTGAAATCCAACTTTCAAGGAAATCAGCACCAAAAGACAGGAGGTATTTTGTATTTTTAATGTCAAAATCAGGAATTTGTTCTTGATTAAAGACATGCTTGATTGCAGATCTTAAATTCGTTGATTCGATTGGTTCATAAATTAAATTTTTACACCCTAGAGCATTTGAAAAATTATTAAGAATCAATTGTGCGTGACCGCTGATTCTGTTGTTTGCGATTAAAATGGAAGATTTATCTTCTACATTGGAAATTTGTTCTGAAACTCTTGCTATAGCGTCAGTCCAGCTAATTTGCTCCCATTTACCTGAGCCCCTAGGGCCTATTCTGACTAGGGGGCTAGATATACGATCCGGATTATATAAAGATTGAAGAGTTGCTTCAGTTCTAGGGAAGTGTTTTCCCTGGTTTATAGGATGATCAATATTCCCTTCGACTTTTTTTGCTCGACCTTCCATAACCCTTACTACAACTCCGTCTGTAGCAGGAGTAGTATTAATTGAAGTAGCATACCAATTATCTATACCTGTAACTAGATCTTCTGGCATTTCGAAAGGTGCTTGGATAATTAATTCTTTTTCAGGGACACCGCAAGCTTGAAAAACAACAGCACCAATAGCTGTTCCGCCAAGCAATCCTAAAAATTTTCTTCTTGATGTAGTCACCTAATTCCCTTTGTTGATGTTAATTGTTAGTAATGACAAGTTGTACAATCTGTTGGTCCGTCATTTTTCTTGTGGCAATCGATACAATCTCCCATTTTTAATTCTCGTGCTTGCCTGACTTTTTCCATTTCAGTTACATTGCCATGGCATATTGTACAAGTTTCAGATGGGGCTACATTATTTTTTTCAGAAAAATGTTTTACATGGGCTTCGTGTATGAAATGGGCATGGTCTGGAACACGATGCACTCGAATCCAATCTATGGTTCCTTTAGACGCATAGATAGAACGTAATTTTTCGATCTCTTCTAAATCATCACCTACACTTTTATGGCAAGTCATGCACAAAGTAACCGAAGGCACAGATGCTGATGCCTCTGATGTTACGGTTCTATGACAAAATGTACAATCAAGACCTAATTCCTCAACATGAGTTTTGTGAGGAAATTTTATGGGTTGATCGGGACCTTCATTAAGGCCAAAAACGTCTAAAGGTAATCCAAGCCAGGCAGATAAAATAAAAGAAACTAATGTTATTGCAGCGGCTAAACCAATTAAACCTACTAAAGATATAATTATGAGATAGGTAACATTTTTTTTGTTACGTTTGGGGAATTGAAAATCGCCTGGAATCAAATTAATTTAACCTCGATAAAGTTTTTAAATATTTATTAAATCCAAATAGCATTATAGATTTCCTTTACAACAGGAAGCGCACTGAAGGCTGTATATAGAAGATAAATTAAAGCAAACGAACTGATGATGCATATTGCATAGCATGTTTTTTGAATTTTTAGTAAAAATGAAACAAATTTGGGATTTTCTAGCTTTGCTCCGTTTATTACGGATAAAGGGCTGTCTCCAGAATCAACAAGAGAAGGAATAAAAATATATCCAACCAATAAATTTGTTGCAATAATTATTACAACACCTACTGAATAAAACATAAAGTGTAAAAATTTACTAATTTCAGCCCAATGAGAACCTGTAACAGTAATTGGATCCATTAAATATACCTAGATTTATTTCCTTTGTAATTTAAAGTTGAATTTAAAAATGTAAATAATACAAATAACTTCAACAGGGAACAATTCTATAAATATTGGATCAAAGTGTCAATTCAAATTTGGGAATTTAAATTGGTAAAATTACTATAAATTATTCAAACTTTTTACTAGTGATCTTTTTGTATCAAATTAGATGGTGTAACATTTTATCTTGCACACAAGGACATAAGGATATAAATGAAGGAATTAATTATGATGTGTTACAATTCAAACCAAAGTTATTGGATATACATTTAAATTATGAAAGAAGCCGTAATTGTAAGTGGAGTAAGAACTGCGATCGGGAGATTTGGTGGGATTTTCAAAGATGTTTCTGCTCCTGTTTTAGGAGCAGCTGCAATTAAAAGGGCAGTAGAGAATTCGGGTGTCAATCTTAAAGATGTTGATGAAGTAGTTTTTGGTAATTCTATACAGGGCGCTGAAGCTGGATATGCTGCTAGGATGTCTTCTTTATTGTCAGGGTTGCCTCAGGAAGTTCCAGCAGTTGCAATCAATAGACAATGTGCATCAGGGCTTGAGGCAATAAACATAGCAGCTCAGTTAATAATCTCTAATCAAGCAGAGATAGTTGTAGCTGGTGGCACGGAAAGTATGAGTCAAGCTCCATTTTTAAATACATATCAATCTAGGTTTGGCGGGCATAGTACAAATTCAGATGCATTGATGAATTCAATTTCGTGTCCGGTAAATCAATATCAAATGGGTGTTACTGCTGAGAATATAGCAAGTAAATATAAAATTTCCAGAGAAGAGCAGGATCATTATGCTTTAGAAAGTCAGCGAAGGGCAATTGATGCTATTAAGAATTCAAAATTTAAGCAACAAATCGTAGGAGTAACGGTTTCTACCGAGTCGGGAGAAAAAGTTGTTGATCAAGATGAATGTCCTAGAACTGATTCTACTATAGAAAAATTAATTAATTTGCCCCCAGTATTTCAAGAAAACGGAACGGTGACTGCGGGAAATTCTTCTGTTATTAGCGATGGAGCAGCAGCGGTTGTTATGATGTCGTTGGATTTGTGTAGAAATTTGGGTATTGAGCCGCAGTTAAAATGGATCAGTAGGGGCGTTGCAGGTGTTGATCCAGCTTTAATGGGCACTGGGCCTGTTCCTGCGTTGCGCAAGTCAATTTTGTCCGCAGGATTGAATATAGATGACCTAGATTTGATTGAATTAAATGAAGCATTCGCTGCGCAATCTATTTATTGCATAAGAGAATTAGGGCTAGATATTGAAAAAACTAATGTTAATGGTAGTGGAATAAGTTTAGGACACCCTATAGGCGCAACTGGTGCAATATTAGTGGTTAAATTAATGGAAGAAATGAATACAAAAAATTATTTATATGGAGCGGCCTCGTTGTGTGTTGGTGGAGGACAGGGAGTATCTAGTGTTTTTGAAAATATTTGAGATTTGATTGTCTGGATTCGCCTGTACAGAGACTGAAAAGGGTGTTTTTAAGAAAAATATGTAATTTAAGGTGGATTATGAAAATTGTTAAAGTAAATCCAATTTGTATTAAAGGACAAACGGGAAGAGCTCAAATAATTGTTAAAGTAGATACGGATGTTGGAATGTATGGACTTGGAGAAGCTGGGATTCCAAATTGGGGGAAATCTGTAATAGAAGCAATTAATCATTTGTCTGAGTTGCTTATTGGTAAAGATCCATTTCAAACAGAAAGATTGTGGCAGGATATGTTTAGGAGAGGGTTTTTTCCTGCTGATAGAGTTTATTCATCTGCAATTAGTGCGTTAGATATAGCCCTTTGGGATATAAAAGGGAAGGCAACAGAATTACCAGTATATAAGCTGTTAGGAGGTCCGCTGAGAGATAAAATTGTATGTTATACACATTGTAATGATGCTGGTAACACAGAAAAATTAATTCAAAGTTGCGGGGAAAAAATTGAACAAGGCTGGAAGTTTTTGAGATGGAGCCAGCCTGTTTCAGGAGATGTTAATTCTCAAGGAAGTAGCATTTTTGATCCTTTAGAGTCAATTGATTTAGTTGAAAGCCAAGTAGATCAAGTTAGGAAAATTTATGGAAAAAAGATCCAAATTTGTTTAGATGTACATACAAGATTAGATACAGCAAATTCAATTACATTGTTTAAAGTTTTAGAAAAATATCGTTTGTTTTTTATTGAAGATCCACTAAGAGCGGAAAGTTCTAGGAGTTATAGGACTTTGTCTAAATATTCAACTACACCTATTGCAGCTGGTGAGCAATGGGTGGGTAAATGGGGTTTCAGAGAAGCTGTTGAAGAAGAATTAATTCAATATGCAAGAATTGATTTATGTATTGTAGGTGGATTAACAGAATCTTTAAAGATTGCACATTGGTGCGAAGCTCATTATATTGATATTGTCCCTCACAACCCTTGGGGACCTATTAGTTCAGCTGCTTGTGCAGCATTGTGTATGTCTGTAACTAACGTGGGGGTATTAGAAATGCCAGAGATTCCGGGTAGTTTGGATCAAGATATTTTCCCAGTTCAATTAATTTGGGATAAAGGATATGCTATTCCCCAAGACGTCCCTGGATTAGGCGTTGAAATAGACATGGATGTTGCTGAAAAATATCAAGTAACTCCTAATTCTTGGCACCCTAATCTTGTTAGGAAGGATGGTTCGTTGACGAATTGGTAGACGGAGTATTACATTTGTAGTAAATTTTATACTAGCATTTTTGTTAACGGAGACGGCAACATGAAAAACATTTCAATCTCTGAAATTTTTTGGATTTTTTCTTTTATTTTTTTCATTACTAGTTTGGGAATAGTTTTTATGTGGGCCCCAACTGATGTAAATCTTGGTGTTTCTCAAAAAATATTTTACTTACATCTTCCAACTGCAATATTAGGAATGATTAGCATAGTGATTGTTGCTTTTTTAAGTATTTTGTATCTTCTTAATTCCGAAAATAATAAATGGGATGATTTAGCATACTCATTTGCTGAAGTTGGCATGATATTTCTCACAATTGCATTAATTAGCGGGTCGTTATGGTCAAAGCCTGCTTGGGGAGTATGGTGGACATGGGAACCAAAATTAACTTTAACTTTAGCATTATGGTTTGTTTATGTTGCTTATTTGATGATGAGATCCTATATGTCTGATTTAAGAAATGAGGCGAAATTTGGAGCAATAGTTGCGTTAATTGGGTCTATAGATGCACCTTTGATATACTATGCAACTGAACTTTGGCGATCAGCACATCCAGGTGCTGTTGTGGGACCCAATGCAGAACCTGGAGCGTTAGACGAAAGAATGTTTTTAGCATTGATTTTATCATTTATCGCTTTTTCGTTTATGTTCATATTTTTTGTTTCTAACAGATATTTTTTGAGAAAAACTGAAACAAGAATGAATATGATGGTTAGGAAATTAAATTAATTATTTTATTGGAGGTTTAAATTGGAATATTTTGCTGCGGCATATTTAATTGCAGGGTTTGTTTTTTTTGGATATTCCTTTATTTTGTCGAGAAAAATAAAAGATTTAAAAAATGACATTCAAGAGTTACAGATTCGTATAGAGGAAAATTCTTCATGAACAAACCTGAATCATTTGAAGAAAATTTAGATTTTCGCGAACAAGAAATTAGTTTCATTTATACACACAGAATTAAGCTGGTTGTTGCTGTTTTGGTGTTAGTTTTAGCCGTAGGGTATTTAGCCTTTAACGCATGGGATAGTGCAAAAGTTTACTATTACACTGTAGCAGAAATAAAAGAAATTGGCCCAACTACTGAAGGGCAATTTGTCAGGGTAAGCGGAAAATTAATTGAGGGTTCTTTTGAAAGAGTTCAAAATACTACCTTGGCGTCTTTTATACTTACTGATGGATCCGAAACTGTTCAGGCGATACATCAAGGTATAATTCCAGACCTCTTTTTCAATGAACATTCTGAAATAATTTTAGAAGGTAGGTATACTCAAGATAATATTTTTGAGAGTAATAACATTATAGTTAAATGTCCTTCAAAATATATTGCATCTTCAAGTTGAAATATCAGGGCAAATTGATTTTTGAGCTTATGTTAGATTCAAACTGAGTCATTTCTGAAAGAGTTTCTTTTGGCCAACTTCTATTCCATTTATCTACCACAGAAACTTTTAATTTTTCTAATCCTGTGATTTCCATTTCAATTTGGTCTCCATTTTGAATAGGTCCTAATCCGGTGTGATTTGTGCCAGTGGAGACCACATCTCCTGCCTGTAGAGTTGTTACCCAAGAAGCAAATTCTAGTACTTCGTTGACCGATCTTCCCATATCACTAGTATGAACATCTTGTCTTATTTTGTTGTTCACCCATAATCTTATTCTCAAGTTTTGAGGGTTTTTAATCTCGTCTTTAGTAACAATGCAAGGGCCCATTGGGCCGAAGGTGTCCCAAGATTTTCCCCAAAAAAAACTATTATTTCCGTTTGGTTCAATTCCTCTTGCAGAAATATCCATGAAGTTCACGTATCCAAAAATATGGTCTAGGGCTGAGTTAGGAGAAATATTTTTTGTTGTTTTTCCTATTACTACACCCAGTTCTGCTTCATGATGGAATACTGGAGCTGGGCAATCTGGCAATATTACTTCTCCACCATGTCCTATTACAGAACTTGGGGATTTTAAAAATGCATCGCGATCTCCGACCAATGATCGTGATCCATTTTCTAAATAATTTCCAGCCATACATACCAAGCGTTTTGGTTCTGGAAGCGGAGCCTTTAACTGAACATCGTCAATTTTAATTTTTGGTGAAGAGATTTTTTGAATTACATCTTTATAAGATTCAAATTCTTTGATAATTCCAGACATTAAAGTTTGTCCATCAATACAAGGAATATCAGAAACTGCTTCAGAGATATCTATTACATAGTCTCCGTCAATAATTCCAGGTATATCTTGATTGAATAGAACGAATTTCATTAAAGGCTCCGGTTGTATTTAGATTTGTTATTTTCCTGTAGTATTAGTAAGAGTTCCTACACCTTCTACAGTACCTTCGATTACATCACCTGGATTCAAGTAAATTTCATCATCAGTAGCACCTGCGGCAACTCCAGTGGCTATTAAGTCACCAGGTACCAAAGTACACAGATTAGATATATACTCGATTTGGCTTTCAATGTTATGAATCATAAGCTTAGTAGTAGAAACTAATCTTTCTTCCCCATTAACCTTTGTAGTTAATTTTAAATCTGTAGGGTCCTTCAAGTCCTCTGCAGGTATAATCCAAGGTCCTACAGCGCAGTAGCCATCAAGCCATTTACCATTTAACCAATCAAACCATCCACTCCTGGCTGGGTTTTTTCTGTTAGGAGAAAAGTCTAAATCTCTTCCAGAAACATCATTAACCACAGTGTATCCAAAAATATGATCGAAGGCATTTTCTTTCTTAATATTTTTACCTGGTTTTCCAATTATTACACCAAGCTCGATTTCTTCAACTTGGTTGACTACTAACGAATTATCTGGAATTATGTCCCCATCTGCAATTAAAGCAGTTGAAGGCTTGATGAAAAACTCAGGTTCTTCAATGTTTAAATCTTTGTCTAAAGTGCCACCTACTGGAGTATAGTTTGCAGCCAGTAACAATAATTTTTTAGATCCATCAATGGGAGAGAGTAGTCTTACATCTCCTAAGGAATGGTGAGTCATTGATGCATTTTTTAGCTGGTTTAACCCACTTTTATCAAGTAATGGAATTGTTTCCAAATTTCCTGATGACCCAGGAACTTCAGATATTGTTTCTCCATCTAAGATTCCAACGGCAGGCCCAGTTGAATTATTAGCGATATATCTAACTAGTTTCATTGATTTCTCCTTGAACGTTTAATTTGTTTGAAAATCATTATAGATGTTTTTTTTAATGGGATAAAGTTGTTTTTGATTTTAACATAAGAATTTTATTGGATTAATGTAAAGTCATTGAACTTCATTGTTGTAATTCGATGCAATAAATATGTAGTATTTGTAAAAAATTGAAAATCTTGGAGTTTGGAAATGAAATATACAGCAGCCGTTATAGGGTTAGGAAGAATGGGGAGCACCTTTGATGATGAAATTGATAAGGCCCATGGCCCTGGCGGAGATAGACGTGGAACATCTATTATTTTGCCTTATTGTCATGGGCCTAGCTATTTTGCATCCGATAAGATTGCCCTTGTTGCTGGCGCAGACCCGGATCCTGAAAAGCGTGAAAAATTTGGTAATCGCTGGGAAATAGAAGCTAAAAATTTATTTGAATCGCATCAAGAATTATTGAAAGTTATTAATCCTGACATATTGAGCGTTTGTACAACGGCTAAAATTAGAAGCAAAATTGTTATTGACGCAGCCCGTTCTGGAGTGAAAGCAATTTGGGCAGAAAAACCAATTTCAACAACCCTTAAAGAAGCTGATGAAATGATAGAAATTTGTGAACAAAATAATGTTGTGTTTGCAGTGAATTGTGCCAGAAGATGGAACCCATATTATTATCAGGTAAAAACAATGATTGATGAAGGGGTTTTTGGAAAGATTTTACAAATTACAGGCTATGGGTCTGCTTATGCTTCTCACAATGGGAGTCATTTAATTGACACTATGAGATTTTTAGGAGGCGGAGGTGTTTCTTGGGTTTTTGGAGAAGTTGAAAATGAAAGTCTTGATGGGGATAAAGATTTTCGTGCTAACGGCTATCTTGCTTTTAAAAATGGTGCGAGAGGCTATTTAAGGTCTATGGATTGTGGCGTAGGTAACTGGAACATTGAAGTTATAGGAGAGAAAGCGCGATTTTTATCATCTGGAGATACTGCAGTATTAGAATTTGAAAAAGTTGGGAAACAAATTTCGGGAGATTTCACAGATAATGTCAAAATTCCATTCCCCAAGCCTGCAAGATTTCAGGGTATGGGATTGACTATAATTGATGATTTAATTCATGGAATTGAAACCGGCTCTACGCCTAGATGTTCAGGTAAAGATGGTTTGGCTGGATTGGAGATAGCTATTGCTTTGAGGGAGTCGCATTTGTCAGGTAACAAAAAGATTATGTTGCCTATTAAAAATAGAAATTTAGGTGTTATTTCGTATGAATCTGAAGGCGGTAGATAGTTATTGAGTTTTCATATCATTAATATCAATATTAAAGTTTTTTGCTAATTTTGAAATTGCACCCCATGTTGCATCTTCAATTTCTACACCATGAGTAATTCGATGGCTTCTAGTATTAAATTCTATTTCACCTGGAAAAAGTATTTCATTTACTCCTTCCATTTTAGGTGTGTCTTTAACATAGTTTACGATGGCAGAAACTTCTTGGCTGAAATCGTCAATTGAAGAAATAGAGTTTAGATTGATTACTAGTATTGAGGATCCCACTTTATCTACAGTGGCTTTATTATCAGCAGAAGTAAGCCCTATACTTCCTAATACTGCGCCCATTAAAGATACCATCATGGAAAGTCCAAAACCTTTGTGGCCGCCGATCGTACCACCTATGGGTAATATAGCGCCACCTTCATAATAGGCATTTGGATCATCTGTGGGGGTTCCATTTTTATCGATTACCCAATTGTCAGGTAATTTTTTATTTCTTGCTTTATAGACTCTGAGTTTGCCTTCGGCTGAAATTGAAGTTGCAAAGTCTATTAAAATAGGACAATTTTTTTTGTAAGGAAATGCCATTGACAGTGGGTTTGTTCCGAGTCTTCTTGCACTACCTCCAAATGGGGCAACATTATTTCCCACATTTCCTCCAACAAATCCAGTAAACATCATTCCTACCATTCCGGCATCTGCTACTATTTCTGTATATGTCCCAATTCTACCTGTATGTCCAAGGTTGCCCATTCCTATTACTGAGACTCCATGTTTTTTAGCTTTATCAATCGCTAATTGAGTAGAAAAGGACGCTACAACTTGTCCAAAAGAGTCGTTGCCATTCACTTGTACTGTAGAACCATTATCAGAAGTTATTTCTGGAGAAGCTTTTGGATCTAGTCTACCTGTTTCAATATCATTAAAATATTGGGGAATTCTTATTAATCCATGAGAATCGTGCCCTACTAAGTTTGCATTAGATAGATGCCTTGCCACAATGTCTGCGTTATTTATTGTTGCGCCTTTTGCAGAAAGCATTGTTTTTGAAATTGAATAGATTTTTTCATGGTCTAAAATTGGCATCAGCAATCCTTTTTTGTTTAATTAGTTGAAATTATTTTGGCTGCCCGGCCAGGATTTGAACCTGGACTGAAGGATTCAAAGTCCTTTGTGCTACCGTTACACCACCGGGCATTATAAAATTAAAAACAAATAAAACTAATTATTAATTGTTTCTAATATGCTATCTGAAATCATTGATATTTTAAACGTTTTTATATTACAAATTGGATTAATTTTATGCTTAAGAGGAATATAAGAATGAAATTGTTACAGTCTAAGATTTGAATTTATCCAAAAACGCACTAAAGTCAATATGGGTATATATTACTGACCGAATCACATATAATTGACATAGCTGTTCGTTTTCTAATATGTAAATATATATTTTAAATTAAGAGAGACCCACAATGTCTGAAATATTAATTGTTAGTAAAATCGCAAAAAATATTCGAGAAAATATCCAGAAAATTATTGTTGGAAAAGATGACCAAATTAATACAGCAATCATAGCTATGTTATGCAGAGGGCATGTCTTAATTGATGATGTTCCCGGGACAGGGAAAACAAGTTTATCAAAGGCATTGGCAGATTCTTTGGATTGTAGTTTTAATCGAGTTCAATTTACCCCAGATTTGATGCCTTCAGATATACTTGGAGTGAATATATTTGATCAAAAAAAATCGACTTTTAAATTTATTGAAGGACCTATATTTAGTCAGATTTTGTTGGCTGATGAGATTAACAGGGCGACACCTCGTACACAATCAGCAATGCTAGAAGCTATGCAAGAAAGAAGGGTAACGGTTGATGGCAATACCAGGGATTTACCGGATCCATTTATGGTCATTGCTACCCAAAATCCTATAGAAATGGAAGGTACTTTTCCTCTTCCAGAATCACAAATCGATCGTTTTATGGTGCGTATTCAGCTTGGATATCCTGGACATGATGAAGAAACACAAATTTATCGAAGATTTATGAATGAGTCTGAAGTTCCTGATTTAAAGCCTGTTTTTGATTCAAAAGAAATTAATAAAGCTGTTAATTTGATACCAACTGTTAGGGTTGATGATTTTATAGTTAAGTATATAGTGGATTTGATTCATGTTACTAGGCAAGGTTCAGGCATTAAAGTTGGAGGTAGCCCTAGAGCTGGACTTGCATTATATAAAACATCTCAAGCATTAGCTGCATTGGAAGGAAGAGATTATGTTATTCCTGATGATGTAAAAAAAATGGCAGTACCTGTTTTGTCACATAGGTTGGTATTAGACTCTTCTGCTAAGTTAAAAGGTCAAACTGGAGAAAATTTTGTTGAAATTGTTTTGTCTAAATTAGAAGTTCCTATCTCTAAATGAAATACGATCAGGATTATACACAACAGGTAAAAAATAAATCTTCAGTTCCTTTTTCTGGGCTACTAATTACTAATCAATGGTTAGAAGTATTATTTGTTGCGTTTTTGGCAGTTTTGATTAGTGGGATTTTTGCTGGTAATGGTGGAGTAATAGCTTTTGGAATTATGGGAATTACAGCAGGATTACTATCTTATTTATTTAGCAGAGTAGCGCTCAATCAAGTTTTTTATCAGAAAAAATTTAATGGAAACAGATTTTTTGTAGATGAACTTGTTGAAATGCAAGTTGAGATTACAAATAAAAAACCAATTCCTGTGCCTTGGATTCGAATGCAAGATGAAATGTCTGAATCTTTTGAGGTGGTAAACCAAGATGTTACAAATTTCATTTTCAATTCTTATACAAAAACACAGATTTTGAGACATTTTGCTTCTATGCGTTGGTATGAAAGAATTCGATGGAAATATGAATTAAAGTGCACCAGGAGGGGTGTATTTAAAATAGGTCCTAGTAAAATTGAAAGCACAGAGCCTTTTGGAATGTTTGGTTCTCAAATCAACGAGGATTCTTTTGATGAAATTATTGTTTATCCTAAAATAGTACCTCTTGATGAATTGATTTTACCTCCCTTAAAGCCGTTTGGAGAGAGTTCTGGAGGAATGGAATTAATACAAGATTTTTCTGGACCTAGAGGGTTACGAGAATATTCTTCTGGAGATAAATTAAGTACTATAAATTGGAAATCTTCAGCTAAATTACAAAAATTGCATGTCAATTTATATGATCCAAGTTCTTCGCATACTATTATTGTAGCTGTTGCAGTTGATTCTTTAGAAACTTATTGGGCTCCCGGAGATACAGAAATTATTGAAAACATAATGTCTATGGCTGCCTCAATATCTCACCATGCCCTTTCTAACAATTACACGGTAGGTTTAGTGTCTAATGATATGCAGACTCGAGAATCAAAGGCGTTTATTGTTTCTCCAGGAAGGGGGGAATATCAATTAACAAAGATTCTTGAGTCTTTGGCAAGTATTAATACGTTAGCTTACGCACCTATGGCAGAGCATCTTGTAGAAGTTTCTAGAAGTTTTCCTATTGGTTCAACAATTACTATATGTATTTCTTATGTTAGTGATGATTTATTGAATTCCATTAAATATTTATTGAACAAAGGCTGCCTAGTTGTTGTTTTATATTTAGGAGAAGGTGATTTGCCTAATTTTGGGCCAGATATATACGTATATGATTTTAGAAAGAAAATGAAAAAATAATGAATTTCAAATTAAATCTTAATAAGATTAAATGGATTTCAGTTGCCCATGTGATATCTGAAAGTTCATGGATGTTTGCAATAATGTTGATGGTTGGTGTCGCTTTTGGTAAAACTATTCCTTCTCAACAGCCAATTATTACTTGGTTTGGTGTTTTATTCTTGATGGCGGTTGGCGCATATTTGGGGCATTATGATTTCTTTGGGCTGAAAATACGTTTTCGTTCTTTGATCACGTTGTTAATGATTTATTTTATTGTGGCTTTGACTCCAGCTCCTAATCATAGTTTTGAAATTCTTTGGCCAAATTTAATTTTCTCTAACGATAGTACAACTGGATATAAGTTTCGCTTAATATTATCTATTTTCTTTAGTGCTCTTTTATGGTTGCGTAGTACTAGGATAGGTTCTATAGATTCTCCTGACCAAGGAATGTCAACTAGTTTTAAAATCGGAGTTTTAATTCTTAGTTTAGCGATAGTTGTAGATTTATTTAGCGCAAAGAGTTTAGGCACATTTATTTTGTCTATTATCTTTTTTGCTTCAGGTTTATTTGGTCTTGGATTTGCCAATATTGATGTTAATGATTACCAAAATGAAGACAATAATAATATAAACCCAATCACTGTGACTGTTGGAGTTTTAGTTATAATGATTTCTTTTGTGGGGATTATTTCGACGTTTTTTCAAGGTGATATTGCTAACTATGTTTCTTTATTGATTTTTGCTTTTTACCAAGCATTTGTGTTTGCTTTTATTTGGGGATTTGTTGTTCCAATTGCGTGGCTATATGGTTTTATAGTCAATTTAATTAGACAATTATTTATGGGTTCAGGTTCTGGTGTACAGACTAGAGATGCCCCGCCTATGAATTTTTCTGAAGAAGCTATTGAGTCTATTCAAAACATTCAAAATGAAGGTGGAGTTAATCCAATTTTCTCAATAATTTTGTGGACATTATTTACTATAGTTCTGTTGTTTATATTGTATTTGAGTATTAGGTATTTGATTAGACCTAAAAGTAAAAAAATAATTCAATCAGTTGGAGAGAGAGAGTCTTTAGTTGAAGATGCAAATGTTTTAGGAGATTTTAGAGATTTATTTTCAAGTTTGATACCTGGGATAGGAGGAAGAAGGAAAAAATCTTTATATAGTACAGATGAAAAATCTAAAGGGATTATTGAGGTTATTATGCTTTATTATAAATTTTTAGAATTTGCAGAAACTAGGGGTGTTCACAAAAAACCATATCAAACTACCCTTGAATTTCGAACATCTCTACAATCTGTTTTCAACAGTCATTTTGTGAAAGAAATTACGGATAGTTTTAATGATGCTTTTTATGGTTCAAAGTCTTTTGATATTGACACTATTCTGAAACTTGAAAATCAATTTGATCAAATACGTTTTGGAAAAACCAGGTAATATTTATTCGGATTTTATTACGAATATATTTTTAGATTAATCAAGGTATATAAAATGTTGTATAGTCCTTGATGATGTGACAGAATATGCAAATGAGTATTGAAGAATTTATTTTAAATAATCCGATTCCTGAAATGAAAAATACTAGGGTGGTTGCAATTTTAAAGCCTTGGATTGATGTTGGGCGAGTTGGAAGTTTGACTCTTGAGAAATTAGAAAAACTTTTAGGTGCGCAGGAGTTTTCAAAATTTCGAAAACCAGGAAAGTATTTTGATTTTACGAGAATTCGTCCGTATACCAGACAAGAAAAAGGTAGTAAGGTTTTTGATATTCCAAATTGTTTGATTAACCACGCTAAAGATTCAGAAAACGATATAGATTATTTATTTCTACATTTAATGGAACCTCATAACAATAGTGAAGAATTTTGTGAATCGATCGTTGATTTTCTCAAGATGTTGAAGGTTAAAGAGTATTGTAGGATAGGCGGTTTTTATGATTCAGTTCCACACTCTAGGCCGTTAATTGTTACAGGTAGTTTGACAGATGAACAAATTCAAAAAACAAATGGATTAGTTTCTCAAAACACTTCTGAATATCAAGGACCAACTAGTATAGTAAATCTAGTTGCTCAAGAGTTAGAAAAAGTGAATGATATTGAAGTAACTAGTTTAATGGTTCATTTGCCCCAGTATGTTCAATTTGAACAAGATCATCTAGGAACATTTAGGTTGTGCCAAGTACTATGTAAGATGTTTGATTTGAAATATGATCTTTCAGATGAACATAAAGGTCAAGAACAATATAAATATATTGAACAACTTATAGAGAATAACCCAAATGCGAGTAAAGATATCATTACAAAATTAGAGAAACAATATGACGGAAAATATGATGAAGATCTTGATACAGACTTTACTATTAATGATTTGCCCCTACTTCCAGATATAGAAAAGTTTTTAAGAGAGGTTGGAAACCGCCTAGATGAAAATGCTTCCGAAGATAAATAATTATCTGCAGAAAGATATTAAAGGAGTAACCTTTGGGTAACTATGATAGCTCAAAATATATAGCATATTTTAACGGAGAATGGATTCCGTATTCCGAAGTGAGAATTGATCCTTTAGACAGGGGATTTTTTTTAGGAGATAGTGTTTTCGAGGTCGAAAGAACATTTAATGGCAAAAGTTTTAAGATGCGCGAACATATAGAACGTTTATATCGTTCTTTGTCGTTTGCAAGAATTGACTCAAAAATTGATGTTCAAGAAATGATTGATATTAGCGAAGAGGCTATAGATAAAAATTTACATTTACTAGAAGAGGTTGGAGATTTTTTAATTCATCAGTTTATTACAAGGGGATTTGGTAGGAGAGCTGCAGCTGCGGTAAATCCAACTGTGTGTGTGAGGATTAATCCAATAGATTTTGAACGATATCCTATAGAAAAATATTACTCTGGGGGGCATTGTGCTATTACAAGCATATTGAGCTATTCTAATGAATCTATTGACCCAAAGGTAAAAAATTACAGTAGGATGAATTTTAATTTAGCCGAATTAGAAGCTAATGATATTGATGAAGGATCTTATCCTATTTTAAAAGATCAATTTGGAAATATTACTGAAGGAATTGGTTATAATGTTTTTATTGTTACTGATGGTGTTTTAAGAACACCTTCAGATAAGTCTATTTTGCAAGGTGTGTCTAGATCTATGGTATTTGATTTGGCAGATCAGTTGAATATAAAAGTATTACAAGAAGATTTGCAACCATATGATGTTTATACGGCAGATGAGGTTTTTATGACATCTACTCCATTTTGTGTTTTGCCAATCACTGTAGTGGATAATCGGAAAATAAAAGATGGAAACCCTGGCCCGATTGCCAATCAACTTTTGGCAGCATGGAGTGAAGTTGTTGGTTTAGATATTGTAGATCAAGTAGCTAAATTTAGTCCAAAGTAAATTTGAAATTAATTGTTTAGCTGTTTAAATAGATCGTCAGTTTTTGCAGCCATTATGAAGTCATTTTTGTGTAATCCATTAATCTTGTGAGTCCACCAAAGAACTTCAATGTTGCCAAATTCCACGATAATTTTTGGATGATGACCTTCTTCTTCAGAAATTTCAAAAATTAAATTTGCAAAATTCATTGATTGTTTGAAATTTTTAGTCTTGAATTTTTTTGTTAAATATGTGGCTTGTTCACGTTGTACAGTCCATGTAGGGATATTTACGATGAGTTCTTCTATTGATTTATCATCTAATGGCGGAATTCCTCCTTTGCAGGGAACACATTTTTCGAATTTAATATCCATAATTAAATGGGTTTTTTACCACAACTACCACAAAAAACGGCTTCTTCATCAGGTTGGCTTGTAGCGCCGCAATGATTGCAAACATTTGAATTAGATGATGGTCTAGTATGTAAATAAATGAGATAAATTACTGGAATTAGCAACAAAAAGAATCCTAGCCAAAGTAATTGCCACCATCCTGATTTGTTTATGTCGTGCAGCCGTCTTGCACCAACAGCTAAACTAGGTAATAGCAAACCAAGGGTTACTAAGGTTGTAATTATTCCTGTAGAATCTGGTTCTGTTCCAAGTAAAATTGTATCAGCTATTGATCCTACAGTGCTCATTAAAAAATTGAATAAAAAGAACCACCAATATTCAGATCTAGAAGCTCTGCCACTAAAGTCGGCATATTTTTTTAAGCACGTTTCAACTGATTGCACAAATGACATACTACAAACTCCTCAACATAGAATTGTTTTATTGAAGTATATACGGAGATAAAAAAGTTATCAATTTGGTTTAGGGTTTTAAATTTATAAAATTATTAAGGCTATGTTTAAGAAAATGTATCAAATATAATAATATTATGTAGATACTTTATAAAATTTTAAATCATTTTGGTTAGGTGACAAGATGTCTATAAAAACTGCAGTTATTCCTGTTGCTGGATACGGGACACGATTTTTCCCAGCTTCTAGAGTAATTCCAAAAGCTTTATTGCCAATTTTTGATACTCCTGGAATTCAATTTGTAGTAGAAGAGGCCATAAATTCTGGCATTCAAAAGTTGATATTTGTGATTTCTAGTGATCAAGACTTAATTAGACAGTATTTTTCAGAATCCAATAAAATTGATGAGGTTTTAAAGAAAAAAGGCATGTCTGAAAAAGTAGAAAATTTTTCACATAGTTTTAAAAACCTAGAAATTAAATATGTTAATCAAGAAGAACAAAATGGGCTCGGCGATGCTATTTTGCAAGTGAAAAATATTGTAAATGAAGATTTTTTTACTGTTATGTTACCTGATGATATTATCTTTAACCCGAAGCCATTTTTAAAAGATATGATCAATTCATTTGAGGGATCTACAGGTTGTTATATAGCGCTTAAAAAAGTTTCCGATCAAATGATACCTAATTTAGGGATTGTTGATGCAAAAAGGATAAAGTCTAATCTGTATTCTGTAAATTCTTTGATTGAGAAACCTTCTTTAGAACAAGCGCCATCTAATTTGTCGATAATGGGTAGATATATTTTGCCAAATGAAATTTTTCATAATTTAGAAAATATTGATTTTGGAGCTAATGGCGAAAAACAATTGACGGATGCTTTAAATTTCATTCTACCTAATTCTAATTTGTTTGGATTTGAATTTTTTGGTAATCATTTTGATATTGGTACTCCTCAAGGTCTATTAGATGCATCAAATTATTATTTATTAAATCATTGATTCGTTGATTTTATATTTTTTGATAAGTTTGTTTGTTATAGTAATTGTTGAAAATTAGAATAAACTATAATTAAAGATATAATGTAGATTGTGTTTTTACAAACTGAAAGGAAAATAAATGGTTGCACGAATAGGAATTAATGGTTTCGGAAGGATAGGTAGGCAAGTACTTAGAGCCACTATCGAGAGACATCCAAATGATTTGCAAGTTGTTGCTGTTAATGATTTAGGTAGTACGTCTGCAAATGCCCATTTATTTAAATATGATAGTAATTATGGAATTTACCCCGGGGATGTTGAGCAGACAGAAGATTCAATTATAATTGATGGCTCTTCTATAAAGATATTTTCTGAGCGAGAACCTTCTAAAATTGATTGGGGGGATCAAGGAGTTGATATTGTTGTAGAGTCAACAGGATTTTTTACAGATGGTTCGGCTGCTGCAGGGCATTTAAAAGGAGGTGCAAAAAAAGTTATTATTTCAGCTCCGGCAAAAGGTGAAGATATTACGGTTGTATTAGGGGTTAATCAGGGCTCATATATTGCTGATAAACATAACGTTGTATCAAATGCATCATGTACAACAAACTGTATTGCAACTATGGCTAAGGTAATTCATGATGAATTTGGTGTTGAAGAGGGATTTATGACTACTATACATTCTTATACTGGAGATCAACAGATATTAGATAGAATGCATGAAGATCTTAGGCGCGCAAGAAATGCAGCAACTAATATCATTCCAACTACTACAGGTGCAGCTAAAGCAGTTGGTTTAGTCTTACCTGATTTGAACGGAAAAATTGATGGTATGTCGTTTAGAGTTCCTACAGCTACTGTTTCAGTAACTGATTTTGTGGCAAAATTAAAGAAGAACGCTTCGGTAGATGAAATTAATAATTCTTACCAAAAAGCTTCTAATGATAATCTTAGTGGTATTTTAGATTATACCGGTGATCCTTTAGTTAGTTCAGATTTCAGGAAAAATTATGACAGTAGTGTAATTGATGGACAATCAACAATGGCTATTGGAGGTCAATTTGTAAAGGTAGTAGGATGGTATGATAACGAATGGGGTTATAGTTGCAGAACCTCTGATTTAGCTAAATTTATTTCCGAACAAGGATTCAATTGATTTTACTTTCAAGGGGATTATGAAAATTTTTAACGATAAAATAGTGTTTGTAACAGGTGGATCTAGAGGGATTGGCAAAACTATAGCATTAGAGTTTGCTAGCCTTGGTGCTGATATAGCATTTAATTATTTTAGGCGTGATAAGCAAGCTTTAGAAACCCAAAATGAGATAGAAAAAAAAGGTGTGAGGTGTTTAAAAATACGATCAAATTTGTCAGATACTACCAAAGTAAAAGGAATGTTTCAAGAAATCAATAATTATTATGGAAAGTTAGATATTCTGATTAACAATGCTGCTTCAGGTGTACAGAAATCAGCAGCTGAATTAGAAGAAAAGCATTGGGATTGGACAATGAATATTAATGCTAAAGCGCCTTGGATTTGTTCTATAGAAGCATCAAAACTAATGTCGAGTGGCGGTAGTATTGTCAATATAACTAGCGAAGGCTCTCGGCATGTTTTACCATACTATTTTTCTGTCGGCACTTCAAAGGCTGCATTAGAGTCTTTAACAAGATATTTGGCTGTTGAATTGTCTCAGAAAAATATTTCAGTAAATGCTGTTTCAGGTGGATATATTGAAACCGATGCTCTTGATTCCTTTCCTAATAAAGATTCTATGTTAGAATCTAGTCAAAAGACGTTGATAGATAGATCCGTAAGTAAAAAAGATGTTGCTGATGCAGTAGTTTTTTTATGTTCTGAAAAAGGCAACGCAATAAGAGGTCAGGTGATAGTTGTAGATGGAGGTGCATCTTTAAAAGTTCTGTGATTGATATTCGATTGAAAATCATTTCAATTTAGATTTTAGAGCTGCTCTCATTTCTTTGACCCTATTTAAATCAGGGTGTTTGTTATCTTCTAGGCTTTTATCGTAAATTACATCGCCATCAGCTATAACTTTCAAAACTCCACTTTCACCAGGTGTCAACGTTAGGGCAATTCCATTGCCGCATTCAGCAAAAAATTCATTAGCCATCCAGGCTGCTTCAGCATGGAAACTTCAGGGTACGCAATAGATAATTTCTACATGTAGTTTGTTTTCTAAAGACATAATAACTCCGTAATTATTTGAGCGATTTGAATTAATCAAATGAGATTAGCATTGGTTAATATGGATGTCAATCGAATTAGTATCGTGAGTTGTTTGCAATTTAAGTGTAAAATAGAAAGATATCAAGATTAGATTTTTTAAAAATTATAAGATATAGAGTTTACAGAATATGGAAAAAGTGAAGATTGATATATTTGCTGATTATGCATGTCCTTTTGTTTTTAATACTTATATATGGTTAAGAAAAATTAAGAATCATTATGGAGGCAATTTAGAAATAAATTGGAGAAGTTTTTTATTAGGCATAAAAGATAAAGAAAACTTTAATTGGAAAGACTCTGAAACATTGAGTTCAAATAGATCTTTATTGTCTTTAATTGCAGGTAAAGCTGCTAAAAAACAAGGAGATGAGGTGTTTGAAAGGTATCATGATAAATTATTAATTTCTCGTCATAGACAAACAGATAGGATTCATTTAAATGATAAATCAACTTTAATTAGATTAGCTGATGAATGTGAATTAAATGTAGAACAATTTGAGCTTGACTTAAATAATGAAAATATAATTGATGAAGTGTCTAATGATTATAATGAAGGTTTAAAAATTGGTGTTTTTGGAACGCCAACTTTTGTGTTTGAAAATGGAAATTCTATTTATTTAAAAACTTTTATTCCACCAGAACAAGATATGATTAAGAGCTTCGAATATTTTTTGTTAATTTCTAAAAACTGCTCATTTATTGGTGAAATGAAGCGACCTCAGCCGCCATGGCCCAGTGGTTATAATGTTTAATTTAAAACAGATCAGAAAATTCCAAGATATATTTGGAATTAAATTTAATAATCAAGATTTATTAGTCACAGCATTAACACATTCATCTTTTATTAATGATTTTTATCAGGGCAATGATAAGGGTATAGAATCTAATGAAACCCTTGAATTTTTAGGAGATTCTGTGATTGGAATGATAGTATCTAAACTTATTTATGATATGTTCCCTAAATGGGAGGAAGGTTCTTTGACTAAAGCTAGGGCTTTAATTGTAAGTGGCGATAATTTAGCAAAATTATCAAATCAATTTCGATTGTCCAATTATATATATTTGGGTAAAGGTGAAGAAAAAAATGGAGGCAGGACTAGAACTAGTAATTTGGCAAATGCTTTCGAAGCTTTGATTGGTGCATTGTTTATTGATCAGGGGTATGGAGTTTGCTTTGATGTTATTAAAAATGCTATTAAAGAGGATCTAATATATCTTCAAAAGCAATCAGATGCGGATGAAAATTTTGGAAATTATAAGGGGATTTTGCAGGAAAAATTATTGTCTAAGAAATTAGAATTACCTATTTATAAAATCATTTCTGTAACAGGACCTGATCATAATCCTACTTTTGTTGTAAAGGTTTATATTAACGAAGAATGTTGTGGTTTAGGAGAAGGAAGAACTAAGTTGATTGCCGAACAAAATGCTGCATTAAATGTTTTGCAGGAATCTAAAATTTAAGGTTTTTTAATTTACCAAGAAGTGATTTTCAAGATATTTTATATCTAGTTCAGGATATAAAGGAAATTGTTCCAGCAAATTTGTGACATTAACTTTAGCTTGTTGAAGAGCTTCTTCATTTAGACTAAATTTTGCTTTTGATAATTGACCAGATCTAGCACCCTTTTTGATAGTTTCAGGTGTAGTATTTTCCAATACAATTTTTAAGGTTTCAGCAATTATTTTCATTTCACTAGGACCCATTCCAAGTGAAGTTACTGCAGGGGTTCCCAACCTTAGGCCGCTTGTGTACCAAGGGCCATTTTTGTCAAAAGGGAGTGAATTTCGGTTAAGTGTAATTTTTGCGCTTCTAATTGCTGATTCAGCTTGTCGTCCAGTTAGGTTGAGTTGAGACACATCAATTAAAAGTAAGTGATTATCAGTTCCTCCAGTCAAAACTTCTAGGCCTTGGTTGATACAATTTTCAGCTAAAGAAGATGCATTGCTAATGATATTTTTTGTATAAGTTTCGAATTCTTTAGATTGAGCTTCTTTAAATGCTAAAGCTTTAGATAGCATTACATGAGGTAATGGTCCCCCCATTACCATAGGACACCCTTTGTTAACTTGATCAGAAAATTCTGAAGTAGATAGAACCATTCCACCCCTAGGGCCTCTTAATGTTTTGTGAGTGGTAGAGGTGATTACATCAGCAAAAGGTACAGGGTTAAAATCCCCCGAGAATGCTTTTCCTGCAACTAATCCTGAAAAGTGAGCCATGTCAACCATAAGTACAGCTCCAATTTCATCAGCTATTTCTTTAAAAATCCTGAAGTTAATTTTTCTTGGATAAGCACTATATCCAGCTAATAGAATTAATGGTTGAAATTTTTTAGCTTTATCTCTAATCACATCGTAATCAATCAACATAGTTTTTTGATCGACATCATAAGATTCAACATTGAACATTCTTGAAGAAACATTGTGTCTGTATCCGTGTGTTAAATGACCCCCAGAGTAGTAATTCATTCCTAATAATTTTTGTTCGCCAAAAGCTTTTCGTAACTCAGACCATTCATTTCCTGAAAGTTGAGACACATCTTTTTTATCTGTTTTTGACAAAAAAGGATCTTGAATTTTTTGGTTTAATATAGACCAAAAAGCAATTAAGTTTGCGTCGGCACCGGAATGAGGTTGTACGTATGCATTTTCTGAATTAAAAAGCTCACAAGCTGATTGAGCCGCCATATTTTCAATTTCATCAACATTGTCACATCCAGCATAAAATCTATGGAATGGAAATCCTTCAGCATATTTATCAGTGAATAGATTTCCCATTGACAACTGTACAGCTAGAGAAGAAAAATTTTCACTGGCAATCATTTTTAAATTATTTTTTTGATCTGAAAGTTCTTTTACTATAGACCTTGCAATTTCTGGAGAGATAGAATTAATATGATCAATCATAGATATATATGATATTGCTCCGGAATTAAGTTTCGATTTTGAAACAGAAGAATTTTCCAAATAATTTGTAATGAAATGATTTTGATTCATTTTTTTAAATAAAACACTCAATTTTTGAAATTTAATATGTCAATTGGCACGATATATCAATTGTATTGAAATTCTAGGGGATTAGTAAGTAAAAAATATAGGTATAATTCTAATATTTTTGAAATTTACGATATAATTGTATTGTAGCTTAAAGTACGGAGATGTATTCTTTTTGGTTGATCAAGCAAAAATTAAAAAATTATTTCGTGAGATTATTTCTTCAATTGGTGAAAATCCAGATCGAGATGGATTACTTAAAACTCCTGAAAGATTAGCTGTTTTATATGAGGAATTATTTTCAGGATTAAAACAAAATCCTGATGAAGTGTTAAATCAATCTTTTGATGAGCCTAAAAATAGTGATATGGTAGGTATCGTAGGTATTCCATTTTATTCTATTTGTGAGCACCATTTTTTGCCTTTTTGGGGCAACGTTGATGTAGCTTATATTCCTACGAATAAAATTGCAGGAATTAGCAAAGTAGTTAAAGTAGTAGAAATATTATCTAAGCGACCTCAATTACAAGAAAGATTAGGGACTCAAATTGCTAATTGTATTTCAAATACTTTATCGCCTGCTGGGGTAGGAGTTAGGGTAGAAGCTGAGCATATGTGTATGTCCATGAGGGGTATTAAAAAACCTGGTACTAAAGTGGTTACTTTTAATAAATTTGGTTTGATTAATGAACAGGAATCTGCGCAATTAGAATTTTATGAAATATTGAGGGAAAAATAATTTGAACATTGTTGTTTTTGATCATTTTGATAAAATTTATGCTGACTGGGAAAAATTAATTGAAAACGTAGATAATTCGCCTTTTATTTCTCCGTTTTGGCAAAAGTTATGGTGGGAGCATTTTGGTGAAGGAGATTTGTATATTGCGAAGATTGTTGATGATAAAGATATTATTGGGATTGCACCATTATATTTGAACGGGAATGTTGCTAGGTTTATTGGTGGTACAGATCTTTTTGATTATCAAGATTTAATATTTTTAAAAGGGTATGAAGAATTAGGCGTTAAGGCATTTTTAAATCATATTTCCAAACTATATTGGGATAAAATTGAATTAGTATCAATTCCAGAGGATTCGTTAAATTTAGATTTATTGAAACGTTTTAGTGAAGATTATGGGTTTATATTTGAGGACACCAATTTAGAAACATCGCCTGGAGAATATTTGCCAGGGACATGGGAGGAATATATTTCTTCACTTTCGAAAAAAAATAGACATGAGCTCAGGAGAAAATTAAAAAGAATTGATAGTCACGGGTATAAGTTTTATAAATCTAGCAAATTAGATATATTAAATTCTTTGCCGGATTTTTTTAGATTGCATAAATTAAGTAGCGATGACAAATCAGAGTTCATGACATTGGAAAGGGAACAATTTTTCACTGAAATTGCAATTCATCATATAGAGAAAAACCAGATGAATCTTTCTTTTTTAGAAATGTCGGGAATAAGAGTTGCTACAAGTTTTTGTTTTGATTATGGAAGCGCTACCTATTTATATAATAGTGGTTTTGATAGAAATTTTTCATCATTTAGTGTTGGATTGATATGCAATGCATTGGTGATTCAGTCTTCTATTCAGGAAGGTAAAAATTATTTTGATTTTCTTCGAGGTGATGAAAGATATAAATATCATCTTGGAGGAGTGGATAAATCTGTTAGAAAAATTGTTTTGCATAAAAAGTAAAGGTTAAAATGAAACGTATTGCGATGCTCAGTTTTCATTCTTGTCCTGTAGGTCGTCTTGGAGACTTAGATGTTGGTGGAATGAATGTTTATGTTTTGATGCTTTCAAAATATTTGGGACGCCTTGGGTTTGCTATAGATATTTTTACTCGTAACCATGATGATTGTACTTATTCTAGAATTGGGATTATTGATTCAAATGTTAGAGTGATTCATATAGAAATTGGACAAACAAATATCTCTAAGGTTGATTTATATGATTATGTAGATCAATTTACAGTGAATGTAAATAATTTTTCTTGTGATAATGGTCTTAATTACCATTTGATTCATTCACACTATTGGTTATCTGGATGTGTAGGTGAAAAGTTAAGCGATACCTGGCAAATAAATCATTTATTAAATTTTCATACTACTGCTCAAGCTAAATCACAAGTAAATATAATTGAAGAGAATCAACAAATTAGAAGTTTAGTAGAAAAAAATCTTTTTTTCTCAGCAGATGCAATAATTACCTCTACCTTACAAGAGGAAGAAGATTTTAAAAAATATTTCAAAGGAGAATCACAAAATAGTTATGTGATAATTCCAGGAGTAGACTTGTCAATTTTTCATCCCGTTGACAAGTCATTTGCAAAGGAACAACTTTTGATTAACGAAGATAATGTTGTTTTATTTGTTGGAAGATTCGACCCAATCAAAGGTATTGATTTTTTAATAGAGTCTTTTTCATTTATTAAACAGCTCGAACATACAAAATTGCTTATTGTTGGAGGAGATATTAATCAAGGATACACTGAATATTTTTCAAAAATTAAAGATTTGGGGCTGGAAGACAAAGTACGTTTTGAAGGAAGTGTTAATCAGGATCAATTATATTTATATTATAGTGCATCTGATGTTTATGTTCTTGCATCACATTATGAAAGTTTTGGTTTTACAATTTTGGAGTCTATGGCTTGTAAAACACCGGTTATATCAACTCGTGTGGGGATTGCCAATGATTTGATTAAAGATGGTCAAACTGGTTTTTTAATTAATAAAAGATCACCAAGTGAGTTGTCAAAAAAAATTGAAAATCTTTTGGAAGACGTAGATCTTAATGAAAAAATGGGTTTAAATTCTTATGATTTGGTTAAAGGAATTAACTGGTCAAAAATGGCATTGAAATTTTCAGATTTATATCATGACTTTTTCGTTTAGTGTTTCAAATTTTTTTGTTTATAGGCTTTTTTCAAACCATATTGTAGAAAGATATTTTTCAAATCCTAAATTAGTATAAAGTTTCATGGCATGGATATTTCTTTGATCAACTTCCAATGTAATAGCTTTCACATTATTTTTTTTAAGATGATCAATTCCGGCGAGAGTTGTCATTTTACCTATCCCAAGATTTTGATATTGGGGGTGTACTCCTAGCATAGAAATTTTACCTATATTTGCTTTGAGTATTTTTGTCCAATTGAAACTGATTAATTTGTTGTTTTGTTTAAGTACTATTACATCTTTAAGATTATCATTAGGGGAATATAGGGAGTGGATAACTTCTTTCACTGTGTTAGGGCAGAATCCCCATTCATTTTTGAAGGATTTATTTAAAATATTAGCAAATTTTTTTTCATTGCCGATCTGCAGGGAATCTACTTGAATATTATTTGGTATTTTTGGAATTTGGTATTTATTTGATATATGTAACAGGCTGGAGTATTTTCTTATTTTTTTAAAACCCATTTCAATTAATGTATTTTGTGTTTGATGGTCATGTTCTTCCGTTTGGACATGCCATTTTTTTACATTAAAATTTTTTAAAAAATCATTGTTTAATTCAATTAAGGTGATTGAATGTGATTTTGAAATTTTTGCTTGATCAAATCCGAAAAATGTTATAGCTCGAAAAATTTTTTTCTCAATAGTTGTTGAGGAGATACCAGTTAAAATATTATTTTCGTTCTTGACTGAAAAGAATTTTTTTTGCCTTAGTGAATATGTTTGAAATAAATTGTCTAGGATAGGGTGAGGTAAATTTTTTTGCCATTGAGATTGGTAAAGATTTTTTAAAAAATAGTTCCAATGGTCTATATCATTTAATTCATTATTCATTGATTTAAAATTCGAACTTTATTTATCATTTATCATTCCTGAATTTAAGCAATATTTTCTCCGAATATAATTGTTGGTGAGATTTCAATTATCATAAAATCTATTTTTTGAAGAGCATCTTTTGAATATTTTTGTCCATCTTTTTTGCCTTTATACGATACAGACATTTCTTTTACAATTTCTTGAATATTTTGTGTGTTTAATTCTGCTATGCCAGAGGCTTGTACATATTTATGAGATACATCAGATTGGCAAATACATATTCCAACGTTTGGATTTTTTCTGATATTATTTATTTTTACAGATGTTTTTTCTGAAGCAACTATAATTTTGTTGGATTTATATAGGTACCACACAGGAGTCATGTGGGTTGTTCCATCTTGATTGAGGGTAGTGATGATTGCAATTAAGGGTTTTTTTAGAAATAAATCAATTTCTTTTTTAGTCATTTTACTCAATTGATCAGGCCTTTATTGATTTTGATTTGTCAGTGTATGTTTTTTAGTTTAGTTTCAACTGTTTCCCAAATAATTTTACTAATTTCTGTTTTATCTAAATTTGCATCAATGATTTTCCATCTATCTGGTTCGTTTTTTGCTAACTCAAGATAGCCGTTTCGAACTCTGTTTAGAAATTCATTTGATTCAGTTTCAAATCTTACTCCTTCGGTTTCCCTTTGATTTGAAGAGTCATTTAAACTGAATTCCATTTGATAAGATCCTAATCTTTGAATTCCAATTTTTGGGTTAAAATCAAGTAGAAATGTGATATCTGGCATGATATTTTGAGTTGCTAAACTATTAATTAATTTTATTTTATTTAAATCAAGTTGTCGTCCATATCCTTGATAAGCAGTAGTTGAATCAACATATCTGTCACAGATTACAATTTTTTTTGATTTTATAAAATTAGATAATTTGTTTGATATCAAGTCTGACCTAGCTGCAGAAAACATGAATAACTCTGTAATTTCAGATATTTTTTCAGCACCTTCTAGGTCGCCTTTTAAAAGTTTTCTTATTTTTAGTCCTAACTTTGTTGTACCAGGTTCTTGAATAGATAGAACATCAAAAGATTTTTTTTCCAGCTTTTCTTTCAAGAAATCAATTTGAGTTGTTTTGCCAGTCCCTTCACAGCCTTCAAAAGATATGAAAAACAAATTCTTCTCCTAATAAGGTGATATTATTGATTGAGTCTTTAATAAGATGTTAAGAATTATATATTATTACTTTTCTGTTTGGTTCATTCCCTGCACTTGCTGACAATAGACCTTGTTTTTTTATTAATTCGTGTTGTAACTTTCTTATGTGAGAACCTTGTGGGTTTAATTCTACTTTTGAAAATCCATTTTCAATTTTAGATACTCCATTTTCGACGTCTTTAAGTGCTAAATCAGATTGACCAGAAGGTTTTTTAATATTTTTGTTTCGTAGGATTGCGTTAAGAAATTGTTGTATTTGAATAGATGTGTTTTTTCTCAAAACATATACAGGTTTTTCTTTTTTTTCTGCTTCTGCTAGAGCCTTAGTCTTACGTTTGTAGAAATGTTTTGTTGTAACAATTAAGTCAGATTCTTCCATGGTGGCAACTAGTTTAAATGGTCCATATGAGTTTAGGATGCATTGTTCTAATTTCCCTTTGTTAACTCCATAAGGTAGTATTTTGATTTTTTTTAAACTGACATCGTCATTTTTATTATCTGAAACAGAGTTAAATGAAAATTTATTTGATTTTGTAACGATATTTTGAGTAGTTTCTTTGTCAATAGTTGGCTTTGTTATTTCAATTGCGCCAGATTCGTTAATTTTTCTTAGCTCTGGGGTATATTTATTTCCCCTTAGTAAAGTGTCAACGACTGCTGCAACATTCTCGTGGATTATTAATTCATTCCAACTTTGAATTTCAATAAGAATTTCAAATGTTGGCTGAGATGTGCGTTCTAATACTGTTTTTTGTGAACCACGTCTGCGTGCTTCAATATCTCCAAGAGTGACCGTTTCAATACCTCCTATTAGATCAGACAAAGTTGGGTTAAGTATAAGGTTATGCAGTGTATTTCCATGAGCAGTTGCAACTAATTGGACGCCTCTTTCGGCAATTGTTCTTGAAGCTTCAGCTTCAAGTTCAGTTCCAATTTCGTCAATAATAATTACTTCTGGCATGTGGTTTTCAACAGCTTCAATCATTACAGAATGCTGTTTTTCAGGTGTTTTGACTTGCATTCTTCTAGATCTTCCAATAGATGGATGAGGAATATCTCCATCTCCAGCAATTTCATTAGATGTATCTACAATTACTACTCTTTTATTCCCTGTATCAGAGAGTACTCGTGCAATTTCTCTTAACATCGTAGTTTTACCTACACCAGGAGGGCCTAATAAAAGTAAACTTTTACCCGTCATAATCAAATCTTCAATAATGTTGATTGTTCCAAATACAGCTCTTCCGATTCTAATTGTTAATCCAACTATTTTTTCATTTCGATTTTTAATAGCAGAAATTCGATGAAGTGTTCTTTCAATTCCAGCTCGATTATCATTCCCAAATTCACTGATATTTTCAATCACATGATTGATGTCGTTTGTGGTAATTTCTTTTTTGCCTAATTGATGACTTGAATGTAGAAAACGTGCTTCAGGTGGCCTTCCTAAATCCATTACAATTTCTAAAAGTTCATTAATATTTTGTTGTTCAGGAATTGATTGAATTATCCAATCAGGCAGCCTTGTTTCAATAGCTTTTAAATCATTAAATGTTTGTTTTTCCATAATAGTTTTATTTTTTATTTTGAATTTGGTTTTCAATCATTTTGATAAAGTATTCATGAATTCTAGTGTCAGATGTTAATTCTGGATGGAATGAACTTGCAAGTAAATTTTTTTGACGAACTAGAACAGCCTTATTATTTTTAAGTTTTGCTAAAACCTCAACATTTTTGCCAATTTCTACGAACATTGGCGCCCTTATAAAAATACCTCGATATTTTGGTTCACCTATAGCATCAATTTTGATATCTTCTTCAAAGCTATCAATTTGTCTTCCAAAAGCGTTTCTACTTACAACAGTGTTCATAAGATTTAATGGAGTTGGCCTACTGTCTGTTAAGGAACTAGCTAGTATAATCATGCCTGCACATGTACCCCAAATTGGCATACCAGTTTCAGCTTTTTTAACAATAGCATTTTTGATGTCAAAAATATCTAACAATTGAACTATGGTAGTAGATTCACCGCCAGGAATAATCAATCCATCAATGTTTTCTAATTGATTCGGTAGTCTTACTTCAACTGTGTTGACGTCCAAGTTGGTTAACATTAGCTTATGTTCGGCAAAATCACCTTGAACAGCTAATATGCCAATTTTTAGCAAATTATTACCATCCTCTTACTGATAGCTGTTCTTCTTCTGGCATTGTGCGTACATCCAATCCTGGCATGGCATCTCCAAGGCCTTTGGAAATTTCGGCAATCAATTTAGGGTCATTGTAATGAGTTGTGGCCTTAACTATCGCATTGGCCATTTTTTGCGGTTCAGATGATTTAAATATTCCAGATCCTACAAAAACGCCTTCAACTCCAATTTGCATCATTAGGGCAGCATCTGCAGGACTAGCTATCCCTCCAGCAGCAAAATTGACAACAGGTAGTTTGCCTGTTTTATGAATATTTTTGACTAATTCGAAAGGTGCTTGTAAATCACGTGCTAATGCCATCAATTCTATTTCATCCATATTTTGGATTCTTTTAATTTCACCTAAAACTGATCTCGCGTGTCGTACAGCTTCAACAATATTTCCGGTACCTGCTTCCCCTTTGGTGCGAATCATAGCAGCGCCTTCTCCAATTCTTCGTAATGCTTCTCCGAGATTTCTTGCACCACAAACAAAGGGAACTTTAAAATCATTTTTGTTTACATGGTTGTTTTCATCTGCAGGTGTTAATACTTCAGATTCATCAATATAATCTACTCCAAGTGATTCCAGTATTTGGGCTTCAACAAAATGGCCTATTCTACATTTTGCCATTACAGGAATAGTGACTGCTTCGGTAATTTCTACGATTTTTGTGGGATCTGACATTCTAGCAACACCACCATCTTTTCTGATGTCTGAAGGAACTCTCTCTAGAGCCATAACAGAGCATGCTCCAGCATCTTCAGCTATTTTTGCTTGATCAGCTGTCACCACATCCATTATAACTCCACCCTTAAGCATTTGAGCTAATCCAGATTTAACTTCCCATGTTCCTGTAGAATTATTATCAGCCATTTTTACCTCCTAAGAAAATATTTGTGAATATTCTATTATAATTTTATTATTAGTTAAAGTATATTCTAAATAGCTAGCCCACCATCTACACTTATCACTTGACCAGTAATATATGTTGCATCTTGGCTTGTTAGAAAACCAGCTAATGTAGCTACATTTTCAACATCACCAAATTTTCCCTGAGGAATTCTTTCCAACCAGAATTTTTTCATTTCCGGAGTAAGTACCGAAGTTGTTTCGGTTTCATAATAACCAGGAGTAATTACATTTGCAGTAATATTTTTTGTAGCCACTTCTTTTGCAAGAGCTTTTGTGAAACCAATAACAGCCGCTTTTGATGCAGTATAATTTGTTTGAGTGGGATTGCCTCTTAAGCCTACGATTGAACTAATATTGATTATTCTGCCCCATTTACTACTGATCATTTTGCGTAAAACAGCTCTAGTACAATAAAATGTACCATTTAAGTTAGTGTTTATGACGTTGTGCCATGAATCATCAGACATTCTGATTAAATGTTTATCATCTATAATCCCAGCATTGTTTACAAGAATATCGATGTTACCTAGTTTGTTTTCTATATCTTTTATCATAGATATTACTGCTTTATTATCAGAAACATCTGCTTGAAATGCTTGTGACTTTATACCTGAAGATTCTATCTTTTTACAGACTTCTAGTGCCTCTGATTCTGAGGATTTATAATTGATTGCTACTTGGATACCCTTTTTTGCTAATTCTAAGGCAATTGCTTTGCCAATCCCTTTAGCGGCTCCAGTGACTAATGCTGTTTTACTTTTAGTTGATGATTCGTTCATGTTGCTCCTGTATTTAGTTAGTAATTATATTGTCTTTTGGTTTAAAATTTACTATGAACTTGTGAAAGTTCTTGATTTAGCTTTTCAATATATTTAATTTCTACTGTTTGTTTAGCAGATTTTATTGCATTCAATACAGATTTGGAATTTCCTCGTCCATGCCCTACTACACTGACACCTTTAACGCCTAATATTGGCCCACCTCCATTAACTTCTACCACATTATTTAATTCATAAATTTTATTGGTCAGTTGGTTTAATTCTTTTTCAGATAATTTCCCTTTAAGTTCTTCTGACAAATAGTTTGCAATACTTGTTCCTAGGCCTTCAGTTAATTTCATAACTATGTTACCTGTAAATCCATCACATACTACAACATCAGCCATATTATTTGTTAAATCATTAGCTTCTATATTTCCAATAAAATTTAAAGGACTGTTATTCAACAGATTTTTTGCTTCTTGTACAAGTTTATTACCTTTATTTTCTTCCGCTCCCACACTTAGCAAAGCAATTCGGGGGCTTGGTAAGTTCCAAAATACTTTTGCATAAACATGACCTATAATTGCAAAGCTCAATATTTGAGATGGTTTACAATCAATATTGGTGCCAAGGTCAATAATAATAGTTTGTGGAGCTAATCCTAAAATTGGTCCGCCTAGAGAAGGCCTTTCTACATTTTCTATTACTCCAAGAATTACTGCTGCTGCTGCCATTGCTGCTCCAGTCGAACCCATTGTAACTGAAGCATTTGCAAGTCCTTTTTTTACAAGTGAAGTAGTTACTAAAATTGAGGCTTTTGGTTTTTGCCTTAACGCTAATGCAGGCTTATCACTTTCTAATATCACACCTTCAGATGGAATTAATTGTAAATTGTTATTAGAACTATTATGTTTTTTTAGTTCGATTTTTAATTTTTCAGGGTCTCCAACCGATAAGATTTCTACATCTAGGGTTTCTGCAGCTTCAACAGCTCCAGCAACGATATCATGTGGGGCATTATCTCCGCCCATAGCATCTACAGCTATTTTTATTTTAGAGTTCATTTGTCACCTCTTGATCTTCAGGTATTGATGCTTCTCCAGTGATTGCAATTTGATTGTTATTTTTAACAACTTGCACTGAAAAAGAGTTTATTTTCCCCTTTTTAGCTTCGCCTATTGTAGTGATTTCTTCTCCGGGAAATACAGGAGATTTGAAACGGATTTTAAGTCGTCCTTTAGAAATCCAGTCTATTCCAAATTCAGTTGTAAATGTTTCTGAAATTGACGATGCAATCATCATTCCGTGTGCAATGCATTTTCCAAATTGTGTATTTTTTGCAAAATTTTCGTCTAAATGGATTGGATTAAAATCACCAGCTGCATTTGCATATTTTTTGATATCAGTTTTATTAATTTTTTTAGATTTTGATATTATTTTTGACATGTTTTTCCTTAGGGGTTTTCTGAAATTTCAGGCATTGTAATTGTACTTTTTGTAGACATAACCAGGTGATTTATTGATGTTTTTGCAAGTATTTCAATAGTTACGAATCGCCAATTGTTTCTTACAGAATTTGCAGTTATTGATGCTTCATAATTTACTAATTTACCTATTTTTAATGGGGATTCAATAATTAATTCTTGTCCAACGTGTAAAGTTCCTTTTGGGATACTTAAAAAGTCTATCACCATTTGCAATCCAAACGCAGCAATTGCCATTGGGGGAATATATTTCTCACCTTGTATATCAGATATTAATTTAGAAGTATCTTGAACAGCTTCCATGTAGTCTGTTATTAATTTCTGGTCAATCATTATTGATTTTTCACAAAGTAATTTACCTAATGTTAATTTTGAATAATCTGTGATTTGTTCCATAATTTTATTTTTTAATTAAAACCAGTAATTAGGTACATTGTCTTCCTCTTTAGTAATCATTTCTAGAACAGCTGGTTGGCCTTGAGAATTTGCTTGGATTGCTAAATTAATGGCTTCTGAAATTTGGTTTGGGGTTTCTACGCGTTTAGAAAAAGCCCCTAGCCCTTCTGCTACTTTTGAATAATTTCCTGAAAATTTATTTGAATCCCATTTTTTAGTATCAACAGGCATATGATCTGAGTAATGGGTCATAACGCCATTATTAAGGATAATAGTTAGAGTTCCGATTTCACATCTTGTAGCCGTTTCAATATCCATGCCTGCCATCCCGAATGAAGCATCACCCATTATATTGACAACATGTTTTTCTGGTGCAGCAATTTTTGCTCCTATAGCTAACCCTAATCCATATCCTAGTTGGGTTGATTTCCCCCAACCAATGTAACCTCTAGGATTTGTAGGTTGCCAAAATGGAGATAATTGATCCCTAGGATACCCTGAGTCGTGAGTTATTATTACATTTGCAGAGCCTAATGTTTTGGCTAATTCATGAAAAACTCTGTAAGGACTCATAGGTAATTCGTCTGAAGTAAAGTGAGGTAACCATTCAGAAATAAATTCATCTTTTAGTTTTTTAATTTTGTTTTTTACTTGATTGGTATCTTGTCTGCCAGATTTGCCGAATTGTATTTTTACTTCTTCAATCATTTGTTTGAGAACTAGTTTAGAATCTCCAATAGCTCCAAGGTCAATTCTATAATCTTTATTTATATCGTCATTACAATTTGTAGATTGAGCGATAGGTACGTTATCAGGCATCGGGGCCTGAAAATTACCTTTGGTAAAACTTGTACCTATACCAAGAATGAAATCTGTATTTTTGAGAAAATAATCACACATTTTTGTTCCAGTTCTTGCTGCAGTACCAAGGGCGAGGGGATGGTTTTCTGGGAAAGCGCTTTTCCCTGCCAAAGTAGTCATAACTGGTATGTTAGTTAATTCTGAAAATTCAATTAATTCTTTTGTTGCTTCAGCATATAAAATGCCTTGTCCTGCATTAATCACAGGGTTTTTTGAGTTCATAAGAGCTTTAATTATATCTTTTATTGAATCAGGATCTGCGCTAGACAAGTGACTTGAAACAGGAGTGTATTTTGATGGGCCTTGGAATTCCTCATTTGCAACATCTTGAGGTATTTCTAGCAAAACAGGACCAGGCCTACCATGTTTTAGAAGAGAGAACGCTTTACCTAATAATTCAGGGATTCGTTCAACCATATTAATGTTTGCTGACCATTTTGTGATGCCTTTAAAATGTTCTACAGAATCAAATTCTGGAGATCTTTGAGTTTTGTCTCTTTCATGTCCTCCAGGTAATAGTAAAATCGGAACTGCATCAGAAAAGGCTTGAGCTACGCCTGAGAAAGCATTTTCAGCCCCTGGGCCTCGTTGCATTACGAAAACTCCAATTTTTTTACCGTTGTTGATCCTGCTAAATCCATCAGCAATATTGACCCCGGCTCTTTCTTGTCTGGGAATTATTGGCTTGATATCTAATTTAGCAGCTTCATCAATTAATGAATGATAAGGATAAGCTCCGATCCATTCTACGTTTTCTTGTTTAAGTATTTTTGCTATTAATTCATCACCAATCATTTTAATCTCCAGAGTTTATTAGAAATATTATTTTTTATTATGATTGATTTTTTGAATTAATAAATGTTTTTTATGTTAATACTTACTATAAATTGATAAATTCAAGTTACTTACTTCAAAAAAATCAATTTTCTTAAGTGATTTATGGATATAATTCTATGATTATCAATTTTTATATTAAGGGAAATGATGTTTGATTTAGTTAGTAAAAGTGGCAAAGATGTAGTTGATGTAGTTAAACAAGTTGCTTTTGAGGCGGGAGAACTTTTAGTCAGTAGATTTCGGTCTGTTTTGGATATTGAGTATAAAGGTAGAGGGAATATTGTTACTAACGCAGACAAAGAAGCTCAAGATTTAATTAAAAAATCTTTATTTGCTGAATTTCCGACAATAGAATTTGTGGGTGAAGAATCTGAAAATGCAAAGATTCCAAAAGGCTTTTGCTGGATAGTTGATCCTATAGATGGAACTAGAAATTTTGCTTCAGGGATACCTATTTTTTCAATTGTTATAGGTTTAGTTTCAGATTCTAAAACAATTGTTGGTATTAACTATGATCCTGTAAGAGGGGACATGTTTGAAGCAAAACTAGGAGGTGGGACTCGATTAAATGGAGATTTAGTACATGTTTCAAATAAAACTAAAATTTCTGAATGCATTGTTGGTATGGACATGAGTTACAGTAATCAAGGTGGTTCAAATTCACTTGAAGTAATTCAACATATATGGCCCGGCATGCAAACTTTAAGAATTATGGGATCATCTGCTTTAGGTTTATCTTATGTTGCATCAGGTATGATTGATTTATATTTTAATCATCAGTTATCTGTCTGGGATCAGGTGGCTGGGATTATTTTAGTAAATGAAGCGGGTGGTTGTGTTGTTGACAGGTCAAATCAAAAGGTAAAATTAATGTCTGATGGAATAGTAGCAAGTAATAGTAAATTGGTACAAGAATTTTTTGATTTTACGAATGGGATGAAATGGCGTAAACCTATCTAGCAAGAACCTACCAATCTTTTCTTTTTGTACCGCATTGATCGCAGTATACATCTCTAGTAGGTGGATTTGTGTGGCCGCATTTTTGACATTTCCAAGACATATTTAGATCCTATTTATTTTTTCAACAGATTAACTTACAGTTTGTTTAGAGTCAATATCCTTAAAGTGTTTTATTTCGTTTTATATAATACAATTCGAACACTTTGTAATAGAGGTGAAAGGAGAATGTATGAGAATAGGATTTATTGGAGGTACAGGTTCTGAGGGAATAGGTTTGGCGGGTAGATTTGCAATAAAAAATATTGAAGTTGGGATTGGATCTAGAGATATTAAAAACAGTATAGATGCTGTTAATAAAATTGCAAAAAATATTTCAAGTTCAAAGAATTTGTTTCCAGGACTAAATATGGAGGTTGTGCGGGATTCAGATATTGTTTTCGTATGTGTTCCGTATGATGCTCAAAAAAGTGTATTCAAAGAATTAAAACCTTATTTAATTGGAAAAATTGTTGTGACAGTTGTTGTACCGGTAATGTTTGAAAATGGGAAAATATCAGTTGTTCGAACTAAAAGTAGTTGTGCAGCTATCGAATTGCAGGAGATTTTGGTTGAATCTAAGGTGGTTTCAGCTTTTCAAACAATTAGTACGTTGGATTTGAAATTGATCAACAATCCTGTCAATTCTGATGTAATAGTTTGTTCGGATAACAAATATGCGTTAAATACTGTTATGGATTTAGCAGAAAATATTGACGGTGTCAGGGCAATAAATGGTGGTAAATTATCTAATTCTGTTTTTGTAGAAAATATTACACCTTTATTGCTTAACATCAACATGATTTACAAAAAGCATACTGCTATTAGAATTACGGGGATTTAATTGATTTTTACCAATCAAGTTGTACGTATATTAAATGTTAATTTTTCCATACTACTTATGTTATGTTTTTCATGTATGAGTTTAAGTTGTTTTTTATTAGATTCTAAAGACCTAGAAAATTTGCCTTTAAAATCTTCAAAGGGAAAAATTCTTTTCCCTGAAAAAATTATTATTGAACAATCATTTAATTCAAAAATTCAAATCAAAAAAATTAAAATACGATATTCTATTTCTGATTCTACAGTTGTTAATTATGGCTATCCTGTCATCACATATTCAGATGTAGTGGATACAAAATATATCATTAACACTTCTGGGAACGATTTTTTACCATCAGGAGTTGTCATCAATTATTATTATGAAATTACTGATATGGAAAACAATGTAACGGTTACCGAATCTAATGAATTGGAGTATTTAGATGATATTTATGATTGGGAAAGAATTATTGGGGATGGGCTAGAAATTCTTCATCACGGTTTATCGCAAGATAAGGCTACTATTTTACATCGAAATATTTTAGAAAGGATTAATCCTATTAAGAAAACCTTTCTAAAAAATTCTGATTTATTTGAAATTAAAGGAGTTTTGTTCGATTCCCGTAAAGAATCTAGTGAAGCGTTTCAATATTTGAGTGACACTACCACAAAACAACATTTATTTGGAGGATTTGCATATTCTGATTATAATCTTTTTTTAGTTAGTGGCTATAACGTTGATGTGATTGTACATGAGGTTACTCATTTAATATTAGCAGAAGCTATGCAGAGTAGAAAAGTTTTATTGCCTAAATGGCTGAATGAAGGCTTAGCAATGTATTATCAGAGTAATTCTAATGATTGGAAAGGAGAGTCAAAAAATTTTGTTAGAAGAACGCAAATTATGACATTAAACAAAATGAATACATTACCTGGTAAAGCTTATGATGTAGGTTTGTTCTATAGAAAATCCGAAAACATTGTAGGCTATTTGGTATATAGATACGGAATTGAAAAGATTGCTCTTTTAATTGAAAATTTGAAAAATAAGGGAAATTTTGATTCTAACTTTTATAAAACATATGGTATAACTACTCAAGAATTGGAAAAAGATTGGGCAGAATCAATTCTGTCAAAATAGACTGGGTTATGTTATAAATTTCTTTCTTTTTTAGACATATTTAATTGCACATATTTTTACAGATCAATTTTCATTAATTCATTTGAGAAAATTACTTCACCGTCGTAAACTTTTTTAATCTCTTTTATAGCCTTTTTATTTTCTGAATCTTTAGAAAGATTTGGACCTACATGAACGAGTGCTAATTTTTTCACATTTGATGCTTGCGCTAATTTAGCTGCATCTAATGTGCCACATTGTCCTCTGTTTTCATGATTTTTTTCTATTTCAGTTTGTTCGTCCCAGCACATACATAACATAATGTCTGCGTTTTTTGCTAAATTTTCAACGGATTTACATGGTTCTGTGTCTCCAGTAAACACCATACTTCCATCTGGTCCATCTATTCTATATGCTAATGAATCTAAGTATGGTTGAGCGTGGACTGCTGTTGCGGCTGTTACAGACCAATTTTTTGTGGAAAATATTTTTCCTTCTCCTATATTTTTTGCAGAAATCAGGGGGGGCTTTCTTGGTAATGTGCCACCTCTGTTTACATATACTTGTTTACTACCTGAAAAATTCATTCTTGCTATCAAATCATGTTTGAATAAACCATTTTCACCAATAATACCTTCTGTAAATTCTTCTGTTAATTTTGGCCCAAAAATTTGCAAAATATTTTCTTTCCCAATGCTTTGGTCCCATCGAGTAAGCAGAAAACATGGGAAATCTACATCATGGTCAAAATGATGATGAGTAAAGAACACATAGTCGATTTTGGTAGGCCATAAGCCTGATTTAACTAGTTTATGAGTTGTTGCTGGTCCACAATCTACCATAATTTGATCATTTCCAATTTCTATTACAAATGAAGAACCAAATCTTGTAGCTGTTGGAGTAGGTGTTCCTGCGCCAAGGATATGTATTCGTGTCATAATTTACTCCAAATCTTTTAATGATTAAATATTAACTAAAACGCTGTTCTTTCCAAGGGTCACCTTCCATATGATAACCTCTGCTTTCCCAAAATCCAGGTATGTTTTTATTAGTTAATTCAATTTTTTTAATCCATTTTGCACTTTTCCATCCATATCTTTTGGGTACTACTAGTCGTAGTGGTCCACCATGATCTTCATTAAGAGGTTCATTATCATGGCGGTATGCTAATATAACATCATCGTCTAATAAGCATTCCAAAGTAAGATTTGTTGTGTAATTGCCGTAGCAATGGATTAATGTGAAATTGGCTGAAGGGAGTGGTTCTGCAATTTTTATTAGATAATTTAGTTTGACACCTTCCCAAGTGTTTTTCATTTTGCTCCATTTAGTTACACAATGGAATTCGGAAATTATTTGAGATTTTGGCAATTGTGTAAATTGGTCCCAATCAAGTTTTATTTTATTTTTTACTAATCCTGAAATAGTGAAATTCCATTGATTTAATTCAATATGAGGTGCATTACCAAAAGTTAGTATAGGAAATTTTTTTGTAACAAATTGGCCTGGCGGTTGTTTTCTATTTTGTTTTTTAAAGAAGCTGAATAATTTTTTTAACATAGTAACTTAGTTGTTTATGGAATATTTTTGCGTTCTAATTCTTTTTGCGTTCTAATTCTTTCAAAAATTGAGTATAGCTTGATATTTGTGCAATTTCCTCAATAAACTCACCTGTTGTTCCAAAAAAATCTCTAAATTCTCTAAGTTGTTTCCCTATAGGGCTGATAGATCCTGCACTTTCAGCATATATTCCATAAAGTGCAAAGTAAGCTTGATTGATTTTTCTTATATTGTAACCAGCTAAAGATAGCTCCCACCACCTTTTTTGCATGTATCTTTCAGCATCTGCAATTTGATTGTTTAACAAAAGTTTTTCAACTTCTGTTCTTGTTTCTCTCATATGTTTAGTAAATTGTGGATATCGATTAGAATTACTAGGGTTTGATTTTATTAAAGACTTGGAGTTGCTGTTAAGTCTCATGTAAGTTTGTAAACCTAATTCTCTTCCTGCTATGTCAGCTGCTGTTTCATTTAGTGTTCTCATTTCGTTTGATTTAAATATATTTTTTCCAAATGGTTTAAAAAACCAGTATAGATGCAGCCATTCATGTGCGGTGGTAGATAAAATATCTAATGAGTTATACTCGTTTGATATTAGAGTTGGATAAGTACTTAAGCCTGATAAATTTGATATGTATGCTGATTTATTATTTTTTTTCAATATTTCATTTTCAATAGAATTTTTTTTAGCAGGTAATAAATCAGGGGATAAAAAAATAGTTTTTTCGATTTGAATAGTATTTCTTGGCGAAACAACCAAAATCAATGGTGGAGGTTCTAGACTTATATCAACTGGAGGAAAAATTGTATTTAATTTTGTTTTAAGGCCATTAATCTTGATTGTTTCTGTCATGGCTTTTTCGCTAAGCTCTTCTACAACAGGTTTTAATTTGTTCATTTCATTTATTGTTGATGTTAAATTATTTTGAATAATTTTTTTTTGATCTATTGAGAGTACTTCAGTGTCCAATCTATTTTTATAAAGATTTTTTTGTTTTGTAAGGCTAAGGTACTTTTGTAAAAGCTTTATTGTTTCTGTAGGCTCAGGTTGATCATTTTGAATGAATGTTTTTACTAAATATATCCACTTAGGGAAAATATTTTTTATTTCCCAATTGATTAAAGAAAATGAATTTTCAAATGTAATTTTTTCGATAGGGCTTAATGGTAGTTTTGAGGCAGGAATTATAAGCATAAAAACTATTAAAATAGAAAAAAATATTTTTCGTAATGTAATAATTCCCATTGTGTTGTGATTATTCTTTTATTTTGATGTGTAACTTAATGGGGATTGGGCAATGTATTTTTATGTTTTTACCACTGCACAAACATTGGCATAACTACATGTGTATAATTTTCTTGACCTAAAGGCCTTATAACTCCAGGACTCGAAGGACTGGTTGTTTCTATGATCACTTTGTTTTCTTTAATTACTGACAGCACATCTGTAAGGTATTTACTATTGAAAGCAATTTTCGCATCTTCTCCATCAACTTTTGCTTCTATTTGGCTTTCATTTTCCCCAATTTCCTCTGATCTAGAAAGTATTAATAGTTTTTCAGGGTTTTCATTACTCGAAGAATTAAGATGTAGCCTCAATATGCCACTGCCGTCTCTTGCAAATACGGATGCAGTTTTTGCAGCTCTTTGAAATTCTTCAACTGAAACTTCAGTTTTAGTTGAAGATGACTCGGGTATTAATTGAGAATAATTTGGAAACGTACCTTGGACTAATTGAGTGACAATTTCTACGTTAGAAAGTTTAAACATAGCTTGATTCTTGGAAGGAGTTACAGAGAAAACAATTGGTTCATCTTGATCTACTATTATCCTATTAATTTCTTGCAGAGATTTAGATGGTAAAATAAACTCATGTTTTTCAGATATTTTTTCGAGTAATTTACCTCTGTAAACAGCTAATCTAAATCCATCTGCTCCAGCAAGTGTAAAGTTGTCATCTTCTAATTCCATTTTGATTCCAGTTAAAACAGGTCTGGATTCGTCTGTTGCTGCAGCTATAGATACTCGAGTTATTGCATCTTGAAAAATCTTACTGTCAACTGTAGCTATCACATCTGCATTAACAGTAGGAATAGGTGGGAAGTCATCAGGGTTTGTTCCATTAACTTGAGAATTGAATTTATCACAATTTATTTCTATTCCAGCAGAATTATTAGAATTTGAAATATTTATTTGACCTGATGGCAAAGAGTTGACTAGTTCAGATAATAATTTTGCAGGGACAGCTACTGATCCTCCATCTTCAATTTGTGCACCCACCCAAGTACTTATAGCAATTTCAAGATTTGTGGTAACTAGTTTTATTTTTCCATTATCAGTAGTGATTAAAACATTTTGTGTAACGGGAAGAGTTGTGCGTGTAGGTACAGCTCTACTCACAATCCCTAGTCCTTTATTTAAATTTTCTTGAAGGCATAATAGTCTCATTAATTAACCCTTTCAATTTGTGTATGGTAGTATAATTTGGTGCATAAACGCCGTCAATAGTTTATGAGCGATAGTGCTTACCTTAAATACATAAGTTTTTATTTTGCAACGTTGTTTTGTAATTACATATGATTGTTAGGGATGGTAAATTACCATTTTTAACTCAGTCATTTCTTCCACAGCATATTTTGGGCCTTCTTTGCCCATTCCGCTATCTTTAAGTCCACCATATGGCATCATGTCAGCCCTCCATTGTGGCCCAGAATTTATCATTAAATTACCTGAATTAACTCGCTTGGCAAATTGCATTGCATAATCAATATTTTGTGTGAAAATTGCTGCACTTAAACCATAGTTACTGTCGTTTGCCATTTCTATAGCATCTTCTAAATTATTGCATGGTGTAACTGCTACTGCAGGTCCAAAGAGTTCTTCGCATGAAATTTTCATGTCAGCTTTAACATCAGCTAAAACAGTTGGTTGGTGCATTGCGCCTTCGTATTCTCCTCCTGTCAAATTTCTTGCTCCTGAATTGACCGCTTCTGTAATCCATTCATTAACCCGCGTGGCATCATTGTTTCTAACCATTGGACCCATTTTTACAGATTTATCTAATGGATTTCCTGTTTTGATATTTTTCACTCCAGCTGTTAAGGCGTCTAAGTAGTCACTATATATAGATTTATTTGCAATAATTCTCTGTGCAGATATACAAACTTGTCCTGAATTTGAAAAACCACTACTTATAGTAGCTTGGACAACTTTATCTATATCTGCGTCAGGCATAATAATTAATGGAGAATTTGAGCCAAGTTCCATTGTTACTTTTTTTAATCCTGCAGATTTGCAAATTTGCTCCCCAACATCTTTACTACCTGTGAAAGTGACTTTTCTTACTCTAGGATCGGATACAATTTTATCGCCAATTTCACCTCCTGGACCGGTAATGCACTGGATAGAGTCTTTTGGAGCACCTGCTTCAAGTAATATTTTTGTTAATTTCATGGCTGATAAAGGAGTGTCTGTTGCTGGTTTAACAATTACAGAATTTCCAGCTGCTAATGCAGGCCCCACTTTATGACAAACAAGATTTAAAGGGAAGTTAAAAGGGCTGATTGCAGCTACAACTCCACATGGGACTCTCATAGTAAATCCAAATTGACCGGTCCAATGTGGAGCACTATCTAACGGGATAGTTTCTCCATACAGTCTTTTTGCTTCTTCAGCTGAACTAGTCATTGTTTGGATTGCTCTTTCTACTTCTGCGGTGGCTTCTGTAATGACTTTACCTTCTTCTAATGTTATGGTTTCAGCAAGATCGTCAATATTTTCTTGCATCAAATTTGCAGCTTTTAGCAATATTTCATATCTTTTATAAGCTGACATATTTTCCATTATTTTGGAACCATTAACAGCGCTAGCAATGGCATTTTCCACATCTTTGGCGTTGCCTTTTGGAACAGTGTTAATTATTGTGCCGTCGAATGGATTTATAACGTTGATTTTTTCATCTCTGTCAACCCATTCCCCAGATATATAAAATTTCATAATTTTTTTCCTTTAAAATTTTTTAAACAAATATTAAGAGTAAGTCTAAACTATTTAATTATTCTACATGAAGTAAAATTGTTGCAATTCAACAAGATTTTGTAAAAATATGTATTTTTCGGTTTTTTTCGCAAGCTTATTAGAGATATTAAGTATTATTAAAAAGTATTGTAAATTGTTTAAAATAAGTTTGAATCAATTTTTATAAAATGTTAAAATAATTACTATAAAAAGTTTAGTTATTTACTTAAATTATTTTTAATTTTGTATTTGCATTTTGATACATAGGAGTTTTTTAGATGGCAACTTTGAAAAATCAAGATCAGTCTTATTCAGCTAGTGATATACAAGTCTTGGAAGGGATGGAAGCGGTTAGACGGCGTCCTGGAATGTATATTGGCTCTACTGATCAAAGAGGTGTTCATCAGCTTATCTATGAAGCTGTAGATAACTCTGTGGATGAATTTATGGCAGGATATTGTACTAGTGTAAAAGTAGAAATTGATAATGAGGGTGTGGTGGTTGTAGAGGACGATGGTAGAGGTATTCCTGTTGACGTACATAAAAGAACAAAAGTGTCTGGCGTGGAAACAGTAATGACAACTTTGCATGCAGGTGGAAAGTTTGATAGTAAAGCATATCAGGTGTCAGGAGGTTTGCACGGTGTTGGGATTTCTGTTGTAAATGCTCTTTCATCATTTTTGAATGTTGATGTTATCGAGATTCTAAACATTACGAACAAACATTTTCCAGAGGTAAAACAACGTCCGATTTATCTGATAAGGACTTAGAATCAGGCGAGAAAAAAACTACAGGAACAAGAGTTTCATTTAAGCCGGATACAGAAATATTTCCAGATTTAAATTATGATTTTGGGATTTTATCCCAACGTTTTAAAGAAATTGCTTACTTAAATAAAGGTTTGAAGATAAGTTTTAAGAGTAATTGGGGCGTTGTTGAATTAATAGAAGAAGATGATGAAATGTTGGATGATGATGATTTGTCAGAAGATCAACAAATGAATTTATTTGAAAATAAAGAATCTAATCAAGATGTGGCGAAAAATAAAATGCGTGAGGTTGAGTATTTTTTTGAGGGAGGGATTAGTCAATTTGTAGTTGATATGAATGCTAGTAGGGTAGCTTTGCATGAGGCTCCTGTATATGTTGAAAAAGAAATTGAAGGAACTATAGTAGAAGTTGCATTACAGTATAACGATGGATTTTCTGAATCTGTTTATGCATTTGCAAATTGTGTGAATAATGCTGATGGTGGAACACATATCACTGGTTTTAGGGCTGCATTAACGAGAGTTATGAATGATTCTGGCCGTAAATATGGTTTGCTTAAAACAGCAGATCCTAATCTTTCTGGAGAGGATGTTCGTGAAGGTTTAGCTGCTGTAATTTCAGTTAAGTTAACCGAGCCACAATTTGAAGGTCAGACCAAGAGAAAATTGGGTAATCCTGAAGTTAGGGCTCAGGTTGAAGGTGTGCTAGGTGAAGCGCTTCAAATATTTTTAGAAGATAATCCAATCGATGCTAAAAGGATTTTAGATAAATGCTTAACTGCACAGAGGGCTAGAGATGCCGCTAGAAAAGCAAGAGAGTTGATTATAAGAAAGAATGCGATGGATGGAGGAGCTTTGCCTGGTAAATTAGCCGACTGTTCTGATAAGAACCCTGAAAATTGTGAAATATATATAGTTGAGGGTGATTCAGCTGGTGGAACAGCAAAAATGGGACGAGAAAGATCTAATCAAGCAATATTGCCTCTTAGAGGTAAAGTTTTAAATGTAGAAAAAGCTCGTGAAGACAAAATGCTTGCACATCAGGAAATTCGCGCTTTAATTATTGCGTTAGGGGCGGGTTTAGGCGATGAGTTTGATTGTTCAAAGTTAAGATATAATCGTGTCATAATTATGACAGACGCGGATGTAGATGGTTCTCATATTAGGACTTTGTTATTAACTTTCTTTTTCCGTCATATGTATCCTCTTATCTCTGAAGGTCATCTTTATATTGCTCAGCCTCCTCTATATAGGGTTTCTAAAGGTAGAAAACAAGAATGGGCTTACAGTGATTCACATAAAGATGAATTGCTTGAACAATTTAATGATGATTCTAGAATTAATGTTCAGCGGTATAAAGGTTTAGGAGAAATGAGTGCTGAGCAACTTTGGGAAACAACAATGAATCCTGAAGACAGATCTTTATTGCAAGTCAATCAAGAGGATGCCATGGAAGCTGATAATGTTTTTTCAATGCTTATGGGTGATGTGGTTGAACCTAGAAGAAATTTTATTCAAGAAAATGCTTTAGAAGTTAAAAATTTGGATGTGTAAATCATCCCCATATTCCGGTACTGAAATATCTTTCTCCAATATCGTTTAATATGGTTACTACTTTACTGTTGTTTTGTTCTTTATGGCATACTTGTATCGCAGCAGTGATATATGCTCCTGATGATTGACCAACAAACAAACCTTTCGAAGCTAACATTTTGGAAATGTTAGCAGCTTTGTCTATGTCGACATGTATTTCGTCGTCAACAAGATTTTGATCAAAAATATCAGGAACGTAATGTCCATCTCCTATCGGTTTCAATCCTTCAATTCCTGGCCATTCATCAAAGTTAATTAGAATAATTTTTATTTTTGGGTTAAATTGCTTTAATTTTTTGCCTATTCCTGAAATTGTTCCACCTGTACCTACTCCAGCTACGAAGTGAGTAATATCTGTAACTTGATTTAAAAGTTCTTCAGAAGTAGTTTCAAAGTGTGCTAATGGGTTCATTGGATTTGAATATTGATTACACCAAAAATATTTTTCTGGATTATTTTCATAGAGTCTCCGAACTTCTCTTATAGTTTCGTCATATCCAAGTAGAGGGTCAGTAAAAGTTAGTTTAGCTCCATGGGCAATTAAACGTTTTTTTCTTTCTTCGCTAGCGTTTTCAGGCATCACAAGTTCAACTTTGCGATCAAGTGTTGTTCCTATCATTGCATAAGCAATACCAGCATTCCCTGACGTGGCATCTAGAATGGTTTTGTTTTGATCTAATTTGTTAGTTAATATTGCATCGACTAACATTCTGAGGATAGGTCTATCTTTGATTGATCCACCAGGATTTAGGAATTCATATTTTGCGAATAATTTAGAGTTTCCTAGCTTTAGTTCTGGAAAATTAATCTCTGCAGTGGGTGTATTTCCTATAGTTGTTAGAGTTGGAAATTTTTCAATAAACTTTAGAATGTTTTTTGGAAAAGGCAATAGTTTATTTCCTGTAATTATTAAAAATTTGTACCGAAAACTCTGTTTATTTAGTTTAAGGTTGACAGTGATTTTCTGTTTAGTTAAGTATACCTAGAAATTTTCTTTTTTTCTATCTAATATGTATAGTTACTGTAAGTGATTTATCTTCAATCAAATAATGTATTCTTATTTGGGAATTATATAGATTAATGGATTCTAATAATAAAGATCAAAAAATTAAATTTATTAGAGAGCAAATTCATAAACACAATTATTTGTATTATGTTTTAAATTCTCCACAGATATCAGATGTTGATTACGACAGATTATTTAACTCTCTCATTTCATTGGAAGAAGAATTTCCTGAATTAATTACTGCTGATTCGCCATCTCAAAGAATAGTCAGTGCTATCAGTGGAGAGTTTAAACAATTTGAACATATGTCACCAATGTACAGTTTGGCAAATTGTTTTAATGAGGAAGAATTTTTGAATTGGTATAAGCGAATTCAAGAGCTTTCAGGATTTGATAAAGTTGATTTAGTTTCTGAAGTAAAATTTGATGGTTTAGCGGTATCAATGGTTTATGAGAATGGATTTTTTGTTAGAGGTGCTACTCGTGGTGATGGAATTAAAGGTGAAGATGTGACAAATAATTTACGTACAATTAAGAGTATACCTATGGTTTTAAGAGGAGATCCGCCGGAGATTTTAGAAGTAAGAGGTGAAGTTATTTTTCCAAAATCAAAATTTCAAGAATTTAATGAATCTAGGGCAAAAGAAGGGTTAGATATATATTCAAATCCTAGGAATTTAGCTGCAGGTTCTTTAAGACATTTAGATTCAAAAGTTACTGCTCAGAGAAAGTTAGACATTTATGTTTATGGATTGGGATATTCAACCATTAATAGTTTGAAGACTCAATGGGAAGTTTTAAGTTATTTAAAAACTTTAGGATTTAAGGTTAGTGAATTATCTTCTTTATTACAAAATCCTCAACATGTAATTAATTTTTACTCAGATCTTGTTAAAAATATTTCTACAGAAGATTTTTCTGCAGATGGTATAGTCGTAAAAATTAATAAATTGGACGTGCAAAAACGTTTAGGTGTCGTTGGGAAAGACCCGAGATGGGCAATAGCTTATAAATTTCCTACAATCAAATCAGTAACGAGATTAAAAAATATCGAATTGAGTATTGGAAGAACGGGTAGAATCAGCCCCGTTGCTATTCTTGAACCTGTGAATATTGGAGGTGCTACTGTTAAACAAGCTAGTTTACATAATTTTGATTATATAGTTAACAACGATTTAAAGATTAACGATTTAGTTGTTGTTGAAAGAGCTGGTGATGTAATTCCAAAGGTTGTTTCTTTTGTTCCTGAAGGCAGAAAAGGCTTAGAGGTTGAATGGAAATTTCCTGCAGAATGTCCATCTTGTGGTAGTGAAATTGTCAGAATAGCTGGAGAATCTGCACATTTATGTATAAGTTCATCTTGTTCAGCACAGTTAAAAAGATTGATAGAGCATTTTGTTAGTAAGTCTGCTATGAATATTGAAGGTATAGGGCTGAAGCAGATTTCTATATTAATTGACAACAAAATCATTTCTAGTTCAGCAGATTTATATTGTTTAAAACATAAGAAATCTCAAATTATTAACCTAGATGGTTTCGGAGAGAAAAGATTTGATAATTGGATTGAATCAATTGAGAAAAGCAAAAGTGTTTCTTTTTCTAGAGCGCTTGTAGCTTTAGGTATTCCTCATGTTGGCTTGGAAACAGCTGAAATAATTTCAAAAAATTTTCGAAATATTACTCATTTGATTAATGCTAGTGAATTTGATTTAGTTGGATTATATTCTATAGGTCCAAAAATTGCTCATTCAATAAAAAACTATTTTTCTAATCAGTTGAATCAGGATTTAGTTGAGAAGTTAATTTCTTTTGGTGTTAGATTTGAGTTTGATGAGAATAAAGATGAGGAGAATCATAAATTTGATGGTATTAAATTTGTTATTACTGGTAGCTTTACAAATTATAAAAGAACAGATTTAGTTGCGATAATCAAAAATTTAGGTGGAACGGTGAGTAATAATATGTCAACTAAAACTAATTATCTTATCGTTGGAGATAAGCCAGGGTCTAAATTAGATTTTGCTCAATCTAATCAGATTGAAACTATTAATGTTGAAGAATTTATTGAATTAACTTTATAAGAATCAATTTACAAGGAGATAGAAATATATCTTTCACAAATTAATTTAACTAACTTACGTAATTATGCTAGTTTAAACATGTCTCTTCCTAAAGGTGTTATTTTAATTAGTGGAAATAATGGACATGGTAAGAGTAATTTATTGGAAGCTATTCATATTTTAGCGGCTGGTAAATCTCAAAGAGCAGCAAATGATTCTGAAATTGTATTGAGAGAAAATAATATTGTTAAAGATTATGCCCGAATTTATGCGGATGTTGTAAGAAAAAATCAAGATGTTACAAAAGTCCAAATGGATTTAATTCGTAGAGATATTTCTTCTTTAACACCTAAATCATCTGATTTAAATAAAGGTAAACCTGTGAAATTTACCAAGGTTTTTAATTTAAACAGTAGTATTATTAAAGTATCTAATTTTATTGGACAAGTAAATGTGGTAATTTTTACCGCAAAAGATTTAGATTTAGTTTATGGGAGCCCAATTCTGCGTAGGAAATATATTGATCTTTTAATATCACAGATTGATAAAAAATATATTAAGTCTTTGCAAAATTTTAATAGGGTAGTTGTTCAAAGAAATCATTTACTTAAGATGATACGTGCAAAAAAATCATTTAAAGATCAATTGACTCAATGGGATGATATTTTTGTAGATTCTGCTCAATATTTGATCAGATCCAGAGGGAAGATAATTAAATATTTGTGCGAGATAGCTAGGCCTTTGCATCATGATTTATCTAATAATGATTCGATATTGGATATTAAATATCAACCAAGTATTCCTATAGATTTAGATTCTACTATTGAAGAGGGTTCTAATTTCATTAGAAATTTGTTTAAATCTAATCAAGACAAAGAATTGAATGAAGGGGTTACTTTATTTGGTCCACATAGGGATGATTTTTTGATGACTTTAGATGGTGCTAGTATATCTAGTTATTATTCTAGAGGGCAGAGCAGAACTTTTTTATTGTCCGTGAAACTTGCTGAATCAGAATTATATAAAAAAATGATAGGTCAAGAACCTATAATACTTTTAGATGATATTATGTCAGAATTAGATAAGTTTAGGCAGTCTTATATTTTGGATAGATTAATGAATTATGAGCAGTGTATTATTACATCTGCTGAGGCAGATATTTTTACTGAAAATATTGTCTCAGCAATCAGTCGTTTCCGAGTAGAAAATGGAACAATTCACTAGTATGGTAATTAAATGAAAAATCTTTGCGAAGAAGCAATTCAGAGATTTTTCGAAGCGTTTTTGTAAATATTTGAGATTTTTCTTGTTACTTTTTCCCAAGAATATTTATTTGCAGTTTCAATCGCGTTATTGGAGATTGAAGTTCGAAGTTTTTGATTTTTTATCAAAATCTCAATAGATTTAGCTATAGAGTCATAATCTTTAGGTTTTGTTAATATGCCGTTGTGTCCATCTCTTATGATACTTGAATAACCTTCAATTTTTGAAGCGACAATGGGTTTTTGTGCTGACATTGCTTCTAATATTACATATCCGAAGCTTTCGTTTCCTGTTGCAGGAGAGCAAAATATATCAGCTGTATTAAGGTATCGAATTTTGTCTGTTTCTGAAACCTGTCCAATAAAGTGGATATCTTGAAGATTCTGTGCATTAATGATTTCCCTGTATTGATTTTTTGTTGGGCCAACTATTAGTAAACGTAAATCAGGATATTTCCATTTCAGTTTGCCATAGGCAAGAATAATATATTTCAGACCTTTTCTTTTGTCAGATCTTCCTACAAAAAGTATATTTGTTTTTGAATCTTGAAATTTTGAAATTTGGTGTTTGTTATTTTTATAATCCCCGAGATTTATACCGTTGGGAATTATTTCATATTTCCCAGGGAAATATTCGTTAATAAAATTTTTTGCAGGTTGTGACACAGCTATTAAAGAATGTAGTTTTTTAAAATATGGTTTGAAAAATTTGGAGACCCCGAGTTTATATATATAAGTTCCATTAAAAGAGTGGAATGTTGCTATATTGATTGCTTGCGAATTTTTAATTATTGCTGGTTGAATAATTCCGGCAAATGGTTCATGTAAGTGTATGATTTCAAATTTTTCTTGTTCAATTTTTTTAATTGTTTTTGAAATTGCAAACGGATTAATAGATATATAAGCAATTGATCCACCGCTTGGTAATGGAAAAGGTTTTCCAGTTGAGAAAAAGTTATTTGAATTGTATTTTTGGCTGGATGGAGCTATTATTTTAACTTCATGTTGCAACTTTGAGAGTTGTTCAGCTAGTCCAATTATGTGATTATTTACTCCACTGGGTCTAGAGAAATCATATGGAGAAGTTAATGCAATTTTCATTAAAATTGATATTGACTAGTAGTTTGAATGGTGTTTAACGGATATCGTCTTTAATGAACTCTTCAAGCATTCTTTTAGCTTCAGAATCAGTAAATTGCTTAGGTGGTGATTTCATAAAGTACGCTGAAGGAGCTAAAACAGGTCCACTTATGCCTCTATCAAGTGCTATTTTAATACACCTAATCGCATCAATTACTACACCAGCTGAATTTGCTGAATCCCATACTTCTAATTTAAGCTCTATATTTAACGGCATGTCTCCAAAACTTTTTCCTTCAATTCTGATATATGCCCATTTTCTATCCTCCAACCAAGGAACATGATCACTTGGACCAATGTGAATGTTTTCACCTCCAATATCGTAATCGATTTGAGATGTAACAGAGCCTGTTTTAGATATTTTTTTTGAAGTTAATCTATCTTGATCCAGCATATTTAAAAAGTCAGTGTTTCCACCAAAATTTAATTGATAGGCTCTTTCAATATGTGCCCCTCTATCTCTAAATAAGCGAGTCAATACTCTGTGAACAATTGTTGCTCCGACTTGGGATTTAATATCATCTCCTATAATAGGTACTCCAGCTTTTCTGAATTGATTTTGCCAGTAATCTCCCTTGCCGCTAGCAATAAAAACGGGCATACAGTTAATAAATCCACACTTGGCTTTTAAAACTTGTTCTACATACCATTTGGTTGCTTCTTCTGACCCGACAGGCAGATAATTTATTACTACATCAACTTTATTTTCTACTAATGTCTTTACAATATCTGAGGTTGGACCTTCAGACTTTTTAATAATTCCTGATGTAAATTTTCCGATTCCATCATGAGTCATTCCCCTTTGGACAATTACTCCAGTTTTTGGTACATCGGCAAATTTTAACAAATTATTTGGCTTAGCAAATATTGCTTTAGATAAATCAAGACCAACTTTATTTGAATCCACATCAAATGCGGCAACTACCTTGATATTAGAAATGCCATATTTACCTAATATTGGATGCATCAATCCGGGGATTGAATCCTCATTAGTTGCATTTTTATATTTTTCAATTCCTTGTACTAAAGCGGAGGCACAGTTACCTACACCTATTATTGCTACGTTTATATTTTCCAAGACTTCACCACATTCAGTGATTTATTTAATAAGATTTAAAGATTGATTGCACAAGTACAAATTCTATCATTTAAGGCGAATTGTCTCAATGTTTTATTATTATTGAATATTCTGATATTGAGTAAAATTTACTTTTGTAACCAACGATTTACGTTAATGCCAGGAGCTTCAGATTTCATATCTTTAGGTTTATTGCCGCCATAAAAATCTCCTTTGCGAGAATTTTTATCTTTGAAAAACGCTTTAATCTTGTCAGGTAATTGTTGAACTTGTTCACTAGGGAAATTTTCTACTTCTTTTACCGGACCGCCCCATTGTGGTCTGTATGCAATAGCTAATAATTCACGTGTGTAATCTCCGTTATTTGGATAATTTCCGTGAAATGTTTTGTGATTTAATAGCACTGCTGAACCTGCTTTTACTGGAACTTTTACTTCATCAGGATGACTTTCATATCTCAGATAAGGATTGCCCTCTGAATGTAAGCTTAAATGAGATCTAGGTATTACCCTAAAAGGGGAAACATATAAAGTTAAATCTTCCAAATAATTTAATACTCTTATTAGTACAGGACAACTTCCTTCATAACCGAAAATTTCAGAACCCCAAGGTTGCCCATCAGTGTGAAGCGCCATACCTGGGTGTCCAGGTTCAGATCGTGCATAAACATAACTCATTAAAACTAACTCATCTCCAAATAGTTTTTCTAGGAAAGATATGGTGGGAGGATTAGCAATTAAATTTGTAATTTCACCTCCTAAGAATGCCATTTCGGAAGTTGTTCTTTGTCTTTCGGAATAATCAGCACCTTTGGTTCTTACACCTTTAAGTTCATCTTGCAATGCTTTGATTTTGGATTCGCTAATTACATCTGGTAATACTACATAACCTTCAATTTCAAGCATTTTGACTTGCTCTCCAAATGTTAATTTCGTCCAATCTCTATCATCTACCCGTAGATCTTTATATTTTGTTGACATACTGTCTCCGTTTTTTCTAAGTTCAGGAAGGTGTTGTTAGGGATTATATTATCATTTAGTTTATACACACTCAATGGTTTATTTTGATGAGTATGGTTGCCAAGGTTTTAAATTTGAATTCTGTAATACCTCAGGATTTACACATCCAGTTGGCCATTTACCAGATAATACAAGTGAAACTTCTACGCCCATCCTTCTGCGTCTTGCAGGGTCAAATCTACTAGATGCAGATGCAACATGAGGGGTTAAGATAACGTTTTCAAGTTTAAGTAACGGATTGTCTGGATTGGGGGGTTCTTTTTCCAGAACATCTAAGGCTGCGCCAGCGATCCAATTTTTTTCAATAGCTTCAATTAAATATTTTTCATCTACAGTGGAGCCTCTGCCATTGTTTACAAATAAAGCAGTATTTTTCATTGATTCGAAATGTGTTTTTGTCATCATTTTTTCTGTTTGTTGTCCTCCGGGAGCATGCATAGAGACTATATCAGATTGTGTAAGTAATTCTTCTAAAGACACAGGCGAAACACCATGATCAATCATTACAGTTTCTGATACGTAAGGATCAAAAGAAATAATATTTAATCCAAAGGGAGCAGCTCTTTTTGCAACAGACCTTGCTACATTTCCGAATGAAATTAAGCCTAGTGTTTGTCCTCGTAACCTAGGAAATTCATATAAAAAATCCCTTCCTTTACTCCATTCATTTGATTTTGCCATTTTATCAAGTTTAAATATACGTCTGTAGGCAGCCAAAATTAAGCAAAGTGTATGTTCTGCTACTTCATCTATAAATGTATCAGGTATATTTGTTACAGGTATCCCCTTATGTGTTGCAGCTTTTACGTCCATAGTGTCGGTTCCAACGCTACCCAAAGCAATAATTTGACACTTATTAAGTGAATTAATAATTTTTGCGCTAAATTTTCCATTTCCAAAGATTGCATCTGCATCCTTTGCCATTGAAATGAATTCGTCTTCTGAGTTATCTGGTGCTATGACAATTTCTTGATTTAATTTCGAAAATGATTCTAATTCAATTTTAAAATTATCATTTATGGCATTACTTTTTTCGGCTGAAGATTTAGGTGTAACAATTTTAAATTTTTCCAATTCACATCTCCATTAATTTAATATTATATTAGTATTGTTGTATTTTAAGATATTTTTTGATAATAATTAATTTTGATGATATAAATATGATCTGCTATTTTAAGGAAGTTTTAATTTTTTTATGAAATCGTTGTCTTTTATCTTATTATGTGCCGGGAAAGGATCTCGTATGGGAACTAAAGTCCCAAAGGTTCTTAATCATTTTTTAGGAAAAGAAATGGTGGTTCACATTTTTGAAGTAGTTAGAAAATTAACTCCTGAAGAAATTGTTCTTGTAGTACCTGAAGATTACAAAATGTTTGAAATATTGTTTGGAGACCAAGTTACATATTGTGTTCAAAAAAAACCTTTAGGAACCGGAGATGCTGTATTGCAGGCACTTAAAGTTCTTGATAGACCAAATGGTAGTTCAAAAGATGTGATTGTAATTAATGGAGATATGCCTAATATTAATTACAAAGTAATTCAAAATTTATATATTAAGCATATTAATGAATTCAATTCGATGACAATTACTACTTCGTTTGTTAAAGAGGCGTTTGGTTATGGTCGAATTTTAAGAAATATAAATGGTCAAATTGAAGAAATTGTTGAACAAAATGATTTGAACTATGAACAGGCTAAAATCAATGAAATTAATGCAGGATTGTATGCATTTAATTTTGATTGGATAAAAAATCATATTTTGTTAATTAATTCACAAGAATTTGGGGAATATCAATTAACTCAGTTGGTTAAATTAGCATTTTTAAATCAGTTTAAAGTTGGCAATGTTGAAACTGATGAAAGAATCATTGCTGGTGTGAATACTTTAGGAGAATTGAAGAAACTAGAGCAATTAATATCTGGTGTTTATAGTGAGTAAATTTTTTTAAATTTGATTAAAATAGTATATAATAATTCTCAGTTACTTTTTGAAAAAGGAATTATATGGAAATTGATAGTACGATTGCCTGGTTGGTGATAATTTTATCATTGATTGGGCACTTATCACTCCTGTTAATTGGAAATAGTTTCGCTTTTGCAGATCCTGAAAACTTGGATCAAAACTCCACTGAAAAATCTTATGGTCTGATTACTGTTAAGGACAGATTCAGTTCAGCTTTTTTGTTTTTTAGGGTAATTTTTCTGTTCTTAGCTGCATTTTTTTTATTGATAGGTTTTAGTTCTCCTATTTTTGGAAATTATTATTTAACTATTTTGGTTTGTATTGCTTATATTTTGATTTCAAATTTTATTGTGGATTTGGTTTTGGTTTTCAATAGTAAATTAATAGCTAGATCTAGCTCTGGAATATCAAAAGTTGTTGTTACTTTTTTTGATTTAATAAGTAATTTTAATCGTACTATTTTGAAATTCATTTTTAAGAGTAAAAATATTTTACAAGACGATGATTTAGATGATTCATTGAGAGAAGTTAGTGTTCCTGTTGATAGTGTAGATAGTAGTATTGTTGAACATGAAATTGAAATGATTAAAGGGGTTGTGAGTTTAGATAGAATTACTGCTAGAGAAGTTATGGTGCCTCGTGTTGATATAGAAGCTTTATCTGTAGATACTCCAATCAATGAAATTGCAAAAAAAATGGCTAAATCTGGTCACAGTAGAATTCCTGTTTTTGATCCTGATTTAGATCATGTTAAAGGTATTGTTTATGCACGAGATATTTTGGTTTTGTTTAATAATGATGACCAAGTAGATAAAAAAATTAGTCCTCAAAAAATTCGACCTGCTCTTTTTATTCCTGAATCTAAATCGTTATCTGAACTTTTATCTGAATTTAAAGATCTGAGAGTTCACATAGCTATTGTAGTAGATGAGCATGGTGGGGTCTCAGGATTAGTTACAATAGATGACTTGTTGGAAGAAATAGTTGGTGATATACAAGATGAATTTGATTTATATGATTCTGATTTTGAAGTGATTAGCAATAAAGAGTTTGTGATAGATGCACATATGACTTTAGAAAAATTATCAGAAATTTCAGGCGTGGGGATTGAAGGTGACGGATTTGATACTGTTGCTGGTTTTGTTTATTCAAAACTAGGTAGAATACCAAGCGTTGGTGATTTTGTTGATTTTAATCGAATAACCATTGAAGTCGTTGAGACTACCGGCAGAAGAATTAAAAAATTAAAACTTACAGGGGATTTCCCGCAAGTCCTTACAAAGAAATGAAGAAACATATCTTTATTTAGGATGATTCATGTCAAATCTTCATGGTAAAAACAAAGCTAAACATGTTGTAAGTTTATTTCGACGTATTGCACATAATTATGATTTGTTGAATACGTTGATGTCAGCTGGGCGTCACCATAGTTGGCGCAAACAAGCTGTTAAAATGTTGAAATTGCCAGAACAAAAAGAGGGTATTTCTTTAGACGTTGCTACGGGAACTGGAGATTTTTCTATTGAAATTTCTAAACTAGAAAACGTCAAAAAAGTATTTGGAATAGATTTTGCAAAAGAAATGGTTGTTTTAGCTCATAAAAAATCACAAAAATTATCCACGATGAATCAGGATTTTTTTTACTTACAAGCTGATGCATTATTTTTACCTTTTAGGAATGATGTATTTCAATATGTAACAATCGGTTTTGGTATAAGAAATTTTTATGATTTGTCGAAAGGATTAAGTGAAGTAAGACGAGTTCTTAAAGATGATGGTGAATTGGCAATCTTAGAAATTGTGAAACATGAAAAAAATATTTTCTCCAAGATATTTTTTAGATGTTTTGATTTTGCAGCTCCTTTATTAGGATACATTTTTGCTAGAGACAGAAGTGCCTATAAATATTTAACAAAATCTGCAGAAATGTTTTTTACTGCTAATGAACTTACCAACTATATGGATAATCAAGGTTTCAAAATAGTCTCAAAAAAGTCCCTTGCTTTTGGTAATGTTTCAATTTTGATTTGTATGAAGAAGTAATTTTCAAGATCTAAGTTGTGGAAATAGTACTACTTCTCGAATCGATTTTTGGTTGGTTAAAAGCATTACTAGTCTGTCTATACCCAACCCTAAACCACCTGTAGGTGGCATTCCATATTCGATAGCTCGTAAGAAATCTTCATCTAATCTGTCAGCTTCTTCATCGTTGAAATTAATTCTCATTGATTCTTGTTCTTCGAACCTTTGCCTTTGGTCTATAGGGTCATTGAGTTCAGAGAAAGCATTACATATTTCCATTCCTGCTACAAAACCTTCAAATCTCTCAACAATTTTTGGGTTGTTTTCTTTCTTTTTGGCTAAAGGAGACATTTCAATCGGATAATCTACAAGAAATGAGGGCTGTATTAGTTTTGGTTCTACAGAATCTGATAATAGTTTGTCGATTAAACCACCAAATGTTGTTTGATTACCTGTTTCAAGATTTTTGGACAACATTTCACTTTTAAGAGAGTCAATATTCGAGTGTTTTAATATATCAATTTTAGTATGTTTATATATTTCATCAGGTAGATTTAATTTTTTCCAGGGGGGTTTAAAATCAATGATGTGTTCCCCAAAGTTTATTTGATAAGATCCTGTAATTTTAATTGCTACGGCTGCAACTAAACTTTCGACCATGGTCATTATTTCCTCATAATCTGTAAAAGCGGAATAGCTCTCCATCATTGTAAATTCAGGATTGTGGTAATAATCTATTCCTTCATTTCTGAATACTCTACCAATTTCAAATACTTTATCTAGTCCACCTACGATTAGTTTTTTTAAATATAATTCGGTAGCAATTCTTAGGTATAAATCTCGATTTAGTGAATTATGATGAGTTACAAAAGGTTTAGCCATAGCTCCAGCAGCTACTGGAACTAATACGGGAGTTTCTACCTCTAAGTATCCATTTGATTGCATGAATTGCCTAATTTCAGAAACGATCTTACTTCTGGTGATTGCAATTTTTCTAGATTCTGAATTAGATATTAGATCTAGGTATCTTTGCCTGTATCGAGTTTCTGTGTCAGTGAGTCCATGCCATTTTTCAGGAAGAGTGTGCATCGATTTAGATAGAAGAGTTATTTTAGTGCATTCACATGTGATTTCATTTGTACGAGTTTTAAACATTTCTCCAGAAATTCCAATCCAATCACCTATATCTAAAGTTTCCAGAAAATTGTATTTTTCCTTTAATACATTTTTTCTCATTAGTACTTGTAGTTTTCCAAAACCATCTTGAATGTCAATAAAGGAAGCATTTCCCATTTTTCTGATTGCCATTATTCGGCCGGCACTAGAAACTTTTTCGGTCCTATTGTTTTTTTCAGTTGGATTTTCTTGTTCTAGTTTTTTAAATAAGTCGATGCATTCAATCGTGTTATGTGATCTTGTATACCTAGGAGGGTAAGGATTAATTCCTTGTTTTTTTATTAAATTTAATTTATCTAATCTAGGGTTTTTGTTCATCGGATTTATGATTGCTTTATTTTTATTATGTTAAATTTGGATTTTCCTGAGGGAGTGTTGACAGTAATTTCATCTCCTACTACTTTTCCTAAAGCTGCTTTTCCTACAGGAGATTCTACAGAGATTAAGCCTTCGGAAGGATTGGCTTCGGCACTACTGACTAGTTTATATGTCTTTTTAGAGTTTTTATTTGTTTGGAGCTTTAAAGTTATTATTGATCCGAATTCAACATTTTTCTTATTTGACTTATGGGTGGGCGCAGGTAATAGAGTAGAAAGTATTTGTTTAATTTCAGATATTCTACCCTCAATGAATGCTTGTTCATTTTTTGCAGATTCATATTCAGCATTTTCTAGTATTCCACCCGTTTCGCTAGCATTACCTATAGTTTCAGCAATTATTTTTCTCATGCTGTTTTCTAATAAAAATAATTCATCTTCAAGGTTTTTTCTACCTTCTGCAGTCATATATTTGTTTGAATCATTCAACTATATATTCTCCTGAAAAGTAACGTTAAATTTTGATTTATGATGTTTTTAAATTTTATAGATTGACAAATTTTATAGATTATTATCACTGTTGTAAATTAAGTTTAAGTTACTTTTTTAGAAATGTTAAGTTTTACTCTGTTTTTATAAAATTTTTAGAATTAGTTTAATTGTTTTTTAAAATTTTGAACAAAAATACCCTTCAACTTTATTAGTTGGCGTGTTAAATTCACAACTGTTGTGATTTGAAATTACAATTTTATTGGCTTGGAAAATTTATGAGTGTTAGATTAACAGGAGGAATGAAAAAGGGATTCCGTCTCAGGGTAGACAAAAAATCCTCTTTAAGGCCTACTTCTGAAAAGGTTAGGTCTGCTGTTTTTTCGATGATAGGGTTGAAAGTTGTTGATGCTAAAGTGCTTGATTTATATTCAGGTACAGGTGCATTTGGTTTTGAATCTCTTAGCAGAGGAGCTGATTTAGTGGATTTTGTTGAATTAGATGGAACTAAATGTTTTCAAATACGAAATTTTGCTAATCAACTTGGTTTTAGGGATGTTGTAAAAGTATATAGAGGTCACGCAGAAAAGAGGATAAAAAATTTCAATTGATATCAATTGATTTTTGTTGATCCACCGTATGACCATGATCCTTGGAAAAAATTAATGGAAATCATTAGTCAAAATTGTATAGTAAAAGAGGGAGGGGTTTTGGTTGCCGAGCATTCAAAGATGATGAAGATGCAAGACGAATATGGAATTTTAAAGAAAAAAATCAGCAAAAAATATGGAGATACTATGATTTCAATATACCATACAGGATTTGATCTATGTTAACAGGTATTTATCCAGGTAGTTTTGACCCTGTTCATAATGGACATTTGGATATAGCTTTACGGGCATCAAAATTGTTCGACAAGCTTATAGTTGGGGTTTATGACAAGCCTAAGAAAAACAATAAATTTAGTTCCAATGAAAGAACAGAGATGTTTAGAGTTGCAACTAAAGATGTAGATAATATTGAAGTTGTACAGTTTACAGGATTGGTGACATCATTTGCACGAGAAATGGATGCGAGAATTATTGTAAGAGGTTTGAGGGCTGGATTTGATTTTGAGACTGAATTTGAAATGGCTCTAATGTGGAGAAATCTTGACCCTGAGTTAGATATTATTTGTCTGATGAGTTCTTTAAAATACCAATTTATATATTCAAGTAGAATTAAGGAAGTTGCTGATTTGGGGGGAGATATTTCTAATTTAGTGCCCCGAAATGTTTTTAAATCTTTAAGTAAATAAATTGAATAGTGAAATAAATCAACAAAAATATGGAGGTAAATTTATGAATTCTGTAGAAATGATTGAACAATTGAAATCAATGATATTGGGGACAACGAGAGTTCCAGGATTAAAAAATCGAGGTATGGTTGATTTAGATTCTTTAATGGATATAGTTGATGAATTGGAGAAAAATTTACCGGTTGAAATTCAGGAATCTAATGAAATTCTCAAGCAAAAAGATAGCATAGTTAAAAGTGCTATGATGGAAGCATCTAGGATGAGGGATGAGGTTCAGAAAGAAATGAATATACAGAAAGTAGATGCCCAAAAAGAAGTTGATGCAATGATGTTAAAAGCCAACGATGAGTATGAGTTGAAAATTTCTCATTCCGAGGTAATGGCTGAAGCAACAAAACGTGCAGAAGAGTTAAGTCAAGAGACCCAAAACGATTGTTCACAACTTAAGCTTGATGCTGAAAATGATTCAAAAAGAATTATTGAAGATGCTCAGAAAAAAGAAAAACAAATTTTGATGACAGCAGATAAATCATCTAAAGAAAAGAAAGATGGCGCTGATCAGTATGCTAGAGAGATCTTATTTCATTTAGAAGACAAACTATCATCCCAGCTTAATCAAATTCGTTTAGGAATCGATTCATTAACTGAAATTAAAGAAATAAAAATTTCTTAGGTTTTTTTCAGGGTTTTCGAACAAACTTTTCATTGTTTAGATCGTAGTATTCTAGTTAGTATGTGTCATTAATATTGTAATTTGAGTAAACTTAAACTAATTCATGGTGTAAAAATTGTCTAAAATATTGTTGTTTTTAATTATAATTATGGCGTTTTCAATTACTTCTTGTAGTAATGAAGTTTCTTCAAAAGGTGTTGTGGAAATTCCAATAGAAATATCTAAAGGGAAGATAGATTCTGAAATAACGCTCTCTCATAGAGATAAAGTAAAAATTACAGTAACTTCTGATCAAGATGGAGTTTTACATATCCATGGTTATGACATTAAGGTCGATGTATTTGAAAATAAATCTTCCGTAGTAGAGTTTGTTGCGGAAGCAACGGGTTTATTTAAATTAGCTTTACATGAAATGTCTGATGGTGATCATGATCATGATCATGGGCATAAAAAATCACATGGGGATAAAGAATATGATGAACATGGCGCTGTATTTAGTTCTAAAGTTTTAAATCCAAATGATAGTTTTTCTTTCAAAATTATTGAAAAATTTAAAGGTTCTACAATACCTTTTCATGACCACATGCAACATTCAGTAAAACCGGGTAACATTATTGTGACGAATGATTTGGGTGAATCTAGAAATGTAGTAATTCAAATTAACGATGGTAGTTTCACACCAAATCAAGTTACTGTTAACGTTGGAGAAATAGTAATTTGGGAAAATAATACTGGTAAAAAAGCTGCAATAACAAGTGGCTTGATGGGTGAATCTGATAATCATGAAGGTCATGAAAAAGAAGTTATAATTGGTAATATGAAAGTTTTGCCGAATTAGAAATTTATGAATAAATTCGGATTATCTATATTAATTCCTTTTTTTGTAACAATTTTATTGTTCCAAAATACTTATGCACATGGTTTTGGGGAAAGATATGATTTACCACTTCCTTTATATATGTTTATTGTTGGTGGTGCAGTTACAGTAGCAGTCTCTTTTTTATTAGTTTCGTTCTTTATGAAATTTGAATCTTCTATAAGTAGAAACTTTACATTTGTATTTTTGGATTTATCTAAATTTGGTAGATTAAGAATTTCCAAGTTATTAATTTTTTTAATAAAGGTTTTGAGTGTTTTAATTTATTTTTTGATAATTTTGACTGGAATTTTTGGGATTCAAAAGCCTTTAGAAAATTTTTCAGTTGTTTTTGTATGGATTGTTTGGTGGGTTGGAATTGGATATCTGGTAGCTTTTGTTTTAAATATTTGGGATATATTAAATCCTTGGTCTATAATTTACGATTGGATTTTTAAACCAATTTTAAAAATATTCAACATTTCTTCTAGTGGAATTTATTCCTATGATTTTCGTAGATATGATGTTTTGCCAGCTTTGGTAATGTTTGTGATATTTTGCTGGGTTGAGAATGTATATTCTAATACTGATTCACCAGCGTTTATTGCATTTTTAATTTTAGGATATTCTCTCGTAACTTTTTGTGGCATGTTTTTATATGGATCAAAAAATTGGTTAAATTATGGTGAAATATTTTCAGTATTATTTGGATATTATTCAAAGTTCTCCGCTTTGAATTTCAATCGAGATGTTGCAGGAAAGCTGAGTATGACTTTAAGGCCATATGGCTTCGGTTTAATTGAATCTAAATCTAGTTCGATATATACCACATTTTTAATAATAGTTGTTTTGTCAATGGTAACATTTGATGGATTGTCAGAAACGCCATTTTGGGTAAGTATGTTAAATTTTTTCTATCCATTTTTTGTTACAATTTTAGGAGAATATACTATTATAATTTTAACTACAATCGGAATGTTGATAGTTCCAGCTGTATTTATGTTTTTGTATTTTTTGACATGTTATTTTATGCTGAAATGCGCTAAATTTAACGAGATAGAATTTAATAATTGGAATGAAAAAGATTTTTTGCAAATTGGCAATATTTTTATATTTACATTGATCCCAATAGCGCTTGCGTATAATTTGGCCCATTATTTTTCATTTTTATTAATTCAAGGGCAGTTAATAATTCCACTAATTTCTGATCCTTTTGGTTTTGGTTGGGATATATTTTCAACTGCAAATTATAAAGTAAATATTGCAATAATTAATGCAAAATTTGCTTGGTTTCTTTCTTTGTTTTCTATAGTAATAGGTCATATACTATCGATATTTATCGCACATAAAGTTGCATTTAATCAACTTAAAAATATTCATGTAGTTTTAAAAACTCAATACCCAATGTTGGTTTTGATGGTTATTTACACGGCTACTAGTTTATGGATAATTGCTCAGCCTATTGTGGAAATGTCATAGATTTTAATACTTGTATGATAAACAATAAGTTTGTATTCTATATTTATTAAGAAATTTAGAGGATAGCGTTGGGGTACTTTTTACCGAGATTAATTTTATTAATATCTTTCATAGATTTATTTTTTCATTTTACAACAATTGCACGCTTTGCTGAATTGCTGCAATCATCTTCTTATATGATAGGTGTGATTGTTGCTATTTATTCTATTTCAAATTTTGCGGGAAATTTAATTTCTGGAATAATTTTAGATCGATGGGGTAGAATTACTCCGGTAAAATTCGGATTGTTTTTTTCAAGTATTACGGTTGGATCATATTATTTTGTAAATTCCTCGATTCAATTGTTTGTTTTGCGATTATTGCATGGAGTTGGATCATCTGTTTTGGTACCTGGGGCATATGCAATGCTTGGAGATATTTTAAAAAATCGCAATCATGGAAGAGTGATGGGGATCACAGGAGGGATAATTGCATTTTCTGCAATTTTGGGTTCATTGGCAGCAGGATTGATTTCAGAGTTTATTAGCGTTAGATCAGTTTTTATGATTGATTCTATCTTGCTGTTTTTTTGTTTTATTTTTTTGTTAATATATTCTAATAAGGTTAGCCAAAGTGATACTATTGATTCAGGTAGAGAGTTTTTTTCAAAATCAAATAATTCTTTACTTGACGCTTTGGGGAACAAATTAATTATTAGCTATACTTCAATATTTTTTATGTCTGTTGGCGTAGGGTTGTTAGTAGGGAGGCTGTCTCTGGTATTCGAAGATAACGATATGTATAGAGGTATTAGTTTTACTATATATGCTTTGGTGGCTTTATTTGTAATGATTTCTCCAATAGTCAGAAATTATCATAAAACAAATTTGATTATTGTTGGTTTATTTTCATTATCTTTAAGTTTTTTAATTATTGCTTTAAATACCAATAATTTTATTTGGGTTTTTATTGCAATGATAATGTTTGGATTGGGGTATGGCGCCTTATTTCCTAGTGTAACTAGTATAGTTAGTGAAAATACTGATAAATCAATTAGGGGTAAAAGTTATGGGATATTGTATGCTTGTTATTCTATAGGTGTGGTGGTGGGGTCAAATTATGCGGGTTTATTAGAACTATTATTTGGGAATGATTTTTTTAATAATGGTTTTGAATTCTATTTAGCATTTGTAATTCTTTTATTAGGGGCTGTATTTACTTATTACTTCTCAAAATTAAATAATTCTGTATAATCCATTTTAATTAGGAAGTGTTTAATTATGCGAAATTCAAAAAGATTCATAACGCCAAAGTTTCAAGAAGTTGAAATAGTACATAGGGAAGATGTTACAGCTGATTTGATGAAGCTTTGGGTTGAAAAACCAGATGGTTTTCAATTCAAGCCTGGACAATATTGTACAATCGGTTTGAATGGAGTTGAACGTGCATATTCTATTGTATCAGCACCACATGAAGAAAATTTAGAATTATTTGTTGAGCTTGTGCATCCACCAGATGGAGTTTTCACACCCATGATTTGGGATACTGTTGTTGGAGATAAGGTTACTTGCAGATTTAAACCTAAAGGAATTTTTATTTTAAATAATCAACTTACCAATCATTTTTTAATTGCAACCGTTACAGGAATTGTTCCTTATATAAGTATGATTAGAGATTATATACATAAAAATGAAGATAAAAACTTCAAATTCTTTATAGCTCATGGCGCTAGTTATATTGATGAGTTTGTTTATGATTTGGAACTTGAAGGATATGCTAAAAAATACCCAGACTTGGTTCAATATTTCCCAACTATTAGTAGACCGAACGAGTCAAAAAATGTTAGTTGGATAGGTTTGAAAGGAAGAGTAAATGATTTTACTCAATCGATGATAAATGATTTGAATTTAACTAATCAGGATACTGTTATTTATGTTTGCGGTCATCCAGGAATGATTGAAAATGTAAAGGAAAAATTGAATCCTCAGGGTTTTAAAGTCGTTGAAGAAAGGTTTTGGAAATAATTTAATTTTGAATTTGATTAATTGCATCTTTTTGTATTATGAAAAGTTGATTAATTACTTCCGAACTTTTTTCAAGCATAGTGTCTAATTCAGATTTTGAAAAAGCTGCCTTTTCTGCTGTACCTTGAATTTCCACGAATTCAAAATTATCATTCATTACTATATTAAAATCCACATCAGCATTAGAATCTTCTTGGTAATTTAGATCCACAATGATTTCGTGATTAATTATTCCAACACTAGTTGCTGCAATTGCGTTTTTCAATGGATTTTGTACTAAAGTTTTTGATTTGATTTGTTTGAAAATTGCTTCATATAGTGCTACATATGCTCCAGTGATTGAAGCTGTTCGTGTACCTCCGTCAGCTTGGATCACGTCACAGTCTAAAGTGATAGTTTTTTCTCCAATTATTGTTAAATCTATAATTTGCCTTAAGGATCTTCCAATTAACCGTTGTATTTCACTAGTTCTACCTTGAATTTTACCCAATTTTGACTCTCTAGGAGTTCTTGTTGAAGTAGATCTGGGTAACATAGAATATTCAGCTGTTAACCAGCCTTGTCCTGAATTTCTTAAAAATCTAGGTACACCATTTTCGATTGTTGCGGTACATAGAACACTAGTTTTTCCAGTTTGAATTAATGCAGAACCTTCTGCAAATTCTTGAACACCAGGTTGAATTTTAGTTTTTCTAAGTGTTGAATTATTTCTTCCTTCTAATCTAGACAACTTATTAATCCCTTTCTATTACTCCATTTAGAAATATAGTTAATACTCCTTTGTTTGCAACATTTCTTATTTCACGCATTACTTCGCCTTTTTGATTTAATATAAAAGTTGTAGGCAATTGTAATACATTATATTCTCTTGTAATTTTACCTTCTGAGTCTGATGCTAATGTGTAAGATACATTAGTTTGTTTAGCAAAGGCTTTTGCAGTTGGAATTGGATCTGATACAGATATTCCAATAACAGTAACGTTTTTGTTTTTGAATTTTTGATGTATATCTTCAAAAAATGGCATTTCCCATCTACAGGGTCCACACCATGATGCCCAAAAATTTAGGACTACTATAGAATTTTCAAAATCGCTGATTTTAATATTTCCTGAATCTAAAAGAGGTATTAGAGTATCATTAGCATTACTACGGGAACCAATTAATGTAGATTTTTTTAATATTGTAAATTTTTCAGAGACATTTTTTTTAGATGGAGTATTTTGGATTTTTATTGAATTTTTTTCATTTTGTCCAGATGGAGTTGTTGGGTTTGTATTTACTTGTGTTCGTGTAGTACATGTAATTGAAGAGATTACAAAAAGTATGTAAATGACTACAAAATTGAATTTATAATATTTGTTATTCATTTAAATTATTTATATTTTGAAAAAGTTTCTTGCAGTCGTTCAATAATTATTTCCATTTCGTGATCATCTATGTTAAATGGATCTATTCCGGTTTCATCTTGACCTGCAAGTGCTCTAATATAAATTCTTGGGTTTTTTTGCAGTAGAATTTCTTGTAATTCATCTCTATAGGGTCCTTTCCAGCCAGATTGGAATTTAATTATTGCCATAGGATTGAGGTAGTCATATTCATCTTCTTCTACACTCACTTTAATTCCAGGTACATCTTTTAATAAATCTACTACCATTTGAGACATTTTTCGAAATCTATCAAATTGAATTTTTTCATTTTCGGACACAAAGATTTCTAGAGCAGTGATCAGGCCTATAATTTCTTCTTTTGCTACTTTCATACTTCTTCCGATAAAAGGATTTGGGGAAGCATTTGCTGCACAAGCTTGGATTAAATTTTTTTTCCCAACTAAAATGCCTGTTCCTTGAGGCCCCCTTATACCTTTACCGCCACTAATTATGACTAGGTCAGCACCTAGTTCACTAAATTTTTTTAAATTAGCTCTGGGAGGGACTGTTGTTGCCGCATCAACTATGACAGGTAAATTGTTTTTATCAGCAATTTCTTTAACTTGTTTAAATGTTAATGCAGCACGTGAAGTATGGGGAGCTGATAAATATACAATAGCAGCAGTTTTCTCATTGATTGCTGCTTCCAGTTGCCATGGCAAGCATGTTCTTGCATGTCCAACAGAGATTAATTTTCCTCCAGCTATAGTATATGCTTGGTCGTAAGAAAATCTATGTGCATTTTGAATAATTATTTCATTTTTCATTCCTTCTGTATCAGGTAGTTTTGACATTTTTTTTGGATCATTTCCTGCAATACATGCTGCTGCTTGCAAAACTAATCCTGCAGCAGATCCACCGCAAACAAAACCTGCTTCTGAGTTTGTTAATTTGGCTAATATTTCTCCAGCTTTATGATTCAATTCTGCTAAATCAACCATGACGTTACTAGCTTCATTCATTGCTTCCGTAATTTCTGGCCTGAGTTTTGAACCTCCCCACTTAGTTGTAGTGCCAGAGGCGTTAATAATCGGCTGTATGCCAATTTTTTTATACACACCTGAAGTCTTAGTTGGATTGAGCATTAGTTATATATTCCTTATTAATAAAAGTAATTAATTTTCTGATTATATCATTTGGATTGATATTTTTTAGGATTGGAATTATGTAATTAACATTGAATCTCCAAAAGAATAGAATCTGTAATTATTTTTGATGGCATTTTGATATGCAGAAAAAATATTTTCTTTCCCTGCCATAGCTGATACCATCATTAATAAAGTTGATTTGGGCAAATGAAAATTTGTAATTAAACCATCCACAACTTTAAAGTTATATCCAGGCAAAATGAAATTTTTTGCTAATCCATTTCCAGGATTTAACGGTTTGCCAATTTGATCTATAGAATTTTCTAGTAATCGGGTTGTGGTTGTTCCAACAGCTATTATGCGATGTCCATTTTGTTTAGCAGTGTTAATTTTATCTGCAGCTAATTGGTTGATTTGCCATCTTTCAGGATGCATTTTGTGTTTTAATGGATCTTTTGAATAAATAGGCCTGAAAGTTCCAATTCCAATATGTAAAGTTACGAAAGCAAAATTTACTCCAATAGAATTTATTTTTTTTAAAATTTCTTCAGTAAAATGCAATCCAGCAGTTGGGGCAGCTATACTACCGTCGTGTTTGGCATATATTGTTTGGTATCGTTGTGAATTTTTGATATTAGTTTTAATATATGGAGGTAAAGGAACTACCCCAATTGTATTAAGATCAATATCCTCAAAAAATTGAATTATTCTAGATCCGTCTGAAAGAGTTTGTTTTATCTTGATATCTACAGAAATTTTTTTAGTATCTAAATTAATTTTAATGTTTGAATTGTCAGGGATTTTTTTACTGTTTTTGATTAAGCATTTCCAGTTTTTTGAGTCAATTTTTTCTGTAAGGAGAATTTCCAGATTTTTTTTAATATTCGGAGAATATCCTTTTATTTTTGCTTGTAAAACTTTAGTGTCATTAAAAACTAGTAAATCGTTTTTTTTCAGAAATTTTGTGATTTCATGAAATGTTGAGTGTTGAATTTCTCCTGAAATTTTATTTAGAACCATTAATTTGGAAGTATCTCTGATAGATATAGGATGTTGCGCAATTAACTCTTGCGGAAGATTGTAGTCAAAGTCTGAAGTCAGCATTTATTTTTTATTTTCAAAATAAGAATTGATTAGATTAGGATATCCAATTATAAATTCGCTTATTGATAAAACTTTTTTCCCTTCTAATTGTAGTTTTTTTAATTCGAAAAAATTTGTTGAGGTAACAACGCCGATTGACTGATTTGGTAGTTCAATTATCATTCCTGGAGTTGATTTGCCTTTTGAATTATTATTATATTCGTTTCCTTCATGAATAATTATTCTTCTACCTTGCCAGTATGTGTAAGTACCAGGCCAGGGAGTGAAAGCTCTTATTTGATTTTTAATATACTGAGATGTATTTGACCAGTCGATTAAACCATCGGTTTTTTTAATTTTGGTGGTGATGGTTGCTTTTTGATTATCTTGAGGAATAGCTTTTATTTTGCCAGAAGCAAAATCAGGAAGAATTTTTTTTATAAGTCTACCTCCTATTTCGAAAAATATTTTTGTTAAATCAGATGCGTTTTGTTTTGAATCGATTAAGAATTTTTCTTGCGCAATAATAGGTCCAGTATCCATCCCTGCGTCTAATTTCATTATAGATACTCCCGAATTATAATCTTCATTAAGTAAAGCAGTTGGAATGGGAGATGGGCCTCTATATTTTGGTAGCAAAGAGGGATGTACGTTGATGCATCCTAGAGGAGGAATATCTAAAATTTTTTTTGGGAGAAGTATTCCGTAGGAGGCAATAATTGCGGCTTCGGGTTGTATTTTTTCGACTTTTTGAAAAATTGCTTCTGTATTGTGTTTGTTGAATTGAAATACAGGGATGTTGGTTTGTTCACAGTATGCCTTTATGGGGTTTTCTACTGTCACATTTTTTCTTTTAATTAATTTATCTGGTTCTGTAAAAACTGCTAAAACTGAGTGATTAGAATTAAATAATTCTTTTATTATTGGGAGTGTGTACTCAGGGCTACCCATGAAAATTAATTTTAAAGAGTTAGGATTCATAACAATAAATAATAGTTGATTTCTTTGAACTCTTCTACATTTATGGAATAGAAGGTTTTTATTTCTAATTATTTTTATATTGAATAGTGGGCTTTTTAATTTGTAATTTTTACCTGAATTTCATGATTAATTTTCTACCAACCCTAATAATATTTCCACTTTTTATTGTACTAGGCTTGAAGCTGGAATCTAAGGTTGCTTCGTTTAATTTAACAGCGTTTTGGGTAATCAAGCGTTTTGCTTCACTAGAGCTATTAGCTAGTTTGATTTCCACTAAGAATTTTTGTAAAGATATTGACTTTATATTGGGTAAGTTAGATAAATTATAGATTTTTATATCATCAGGAATCACTCTGTGTTGTACAATATTTTGGAAATTCTTTTCGGCAATTATTGCCCGATTTTTATCATGAATTTCAGTGATAATTTTTTTTGCCAATAGCTTTTTAATTTCTATTGGATTAACTGAATGGGATTTTATAGCTTGATTAATTTCCATCAAATCTTTTTGAGGTGTATCAGTTAATAGCTCCAGGTATAGAATAATCATTGATTTCTGGCCATCAATATATATTGAATCGTTGTGAATTTCTCTGTTGGTGTCTTTATGTTCTTTGGCAAAATCAGGTATTCGCATAATTTTTGTAAACATTTCTGTAGGCGTTTCAGATAATGCGATATGGTTATTTAAGCTTTTACTCATTTTTTTAACTCCGTCAGTTCCTGGTAATATTGGTACTAACAAGCATTGTTGTTGTCTATAACCCATTATGCCTTGTAATTCCCTGCCAACTAAAAGATTGAATTTTTGATCTGTTCCACCAAATTCTATATCTGAATTGATTTCTATAGAGTCATAAGCTTGTAATAGAGGATATAGTAACTCAGTAATTGCTATTGGTTGGTTTTCTCGAAAACGTTTTGCAAAATCATCTCGTGCTAAAAATTGAGCTACCGTGAATTTACTTGTTAATTTAATTACATCGGCCAACGTAAATTTTCCAAACCAATCACTCTGTAATCTAACTTCTGTTTGATCTTTATTAACTATTTTGAAAAATTGAGATAAATATGTTTTAGCATTGCTTTCGACTTGTTCTTTTGTAAGCATTGGCCTGGTAGCAGATTTGCCGCTGGGATCACCTATTTGAGCAGTCCAATCTCCGACTATAACAATTACTTTATGGCCCATGTCTTGTAGTTGCCTTAATTTTCTTAAGCCTACAGCATGTCCCAAATGTAAATCAGGGGCACTAGGATCGAAACCCATTTTGAGTCTTAGAGGAGCTTGTTTTGTATTTTCTAGAAGTTTTTGAAATTCTTTTTTGACAATTACTTCGGCTACTCCTCTTTCAAGGAAGCTTTTTGGAGTAATAATGTTTTCTGATTTTGTCATTTTAAAAAATTTAATCCTGACTGTTGTTTAAAATTTCTCTTGATTTTTCAACGTCTAATTGTATTTGATTTTTCAGATCATTAGTACTTTGAAATTTAATTTCATCTCTTAATTTCTCTATAAATTCTACAGTAATGTTTTGTGAGTAAATATTTTCTTTAAAATCCATTATATATGTTTCTATTGAATATTTTTTCTCTTTGAAGGTTGGGGCTATTCCGATTGAAGTAGAAGAAAAATATTTTTTACCATTTATATTGGAAAATGTTGCATAAATACCATTTTTAGGCTTAATAATATCTTGATGTATTTCAATATTTGCTGTGGGATATCCTAATTGTTTGCCTCTTGAAAACCCTTTTATTATTTTCCCTGACAGTTCGAAGTTTCTATTGAGAAAATTTGATATATTATGAACTTCTCCGGAAGAAATTATTTTTTTTATAATAGATGAACTGACAATCACATTTTTTTGCTTATAAGGAGGTATGTGAGATGTAAAAAAATTATATTTTTGACCTAAATTGTCAATTTCTTTTTTAGTTCCATGTCTGTTTTTACCCATTGCAAAGTCATATCCTAAAACGATAGTGTGAATATTTATTGTTTTTTTTAATGTTTGAATAAATTCTTCAGCAGTTAAACTAGCAATTGAGTTGTTGAATGTTATGGGGATAACAGAATCGATATTACAATTTTTTATTAATTGAATTTTTTTTTCTATATCATATATATATTTTGGTGAAAAACTTGAATTTAATATGGTGTTTGGGTGGTTGATAAATGTAATTACAGTAGAATGTTGTGTGGTTTTAGAGGCAATATCATTTAATTTTTCAAATAAGTGTTTATGGCCTTTGTGAACACCATCAAATACACCAATCGTAAGTATAGTTTTTTGATTGTTTGTATATTGTGATATTTGTTTTGCTAATTCTTTTGGAGAATATGTTGAAGTCATTTAATATAGTACGCTTGTGAATTTTAATTTTTTGTTAATTCACAAATCATATTTTTACTTCTTACAGTTTAACAGAATTTTTAAATCCCGTTTAATTGGAGTGATTTTTTGTTAGTAGATAATTGAGTAGTGAATCTTATTAATATATCTGATAATTTCTTTTTTAGTTTTAGTTAGTATTATTAAATTTATTTTAGATGAGTTGTTTATATAGATTGTATGTTTGTTTTTAACAAGACTATAATGTTTAAGTTAGGGAAAATATTTTAGGTTGATTGGTTTTTGATTAATGACAAGTAAAAAAATTATTGTTAAATCGCCCGCAACTGCTGCAAATTTAGGTTCTGGATTTGATTGTTTGGCAATTGCATTGGATATTTTTAATACTGTTTCAGTAGAAATTGGGGAGCAAAATATCCAAATTAGTGGGGAAGGTGAAAATGAACTGCCTAATGATGAAACTAATCTAATTTATCGTATGATTAAATTAGTTATGGATAAATGGGGATATGATATTCCAAGGTTAACAATTACTTGTGATAATAAAATCCCTATTTCTAGAGGCTTGGGTAGTAGTTCTTCTGCAATTATTTCCGGATTATTGATAGGAAATGAATTAAGTGGCAGGCAACTTGTAATGAAAGAATTGCTAGATTTAGGATCAGAGGTAGAGGGCCACTCAGATAATATAGCAGCTACACTGTATGGGGGATTTCAAATTGTGGTTCAAGATAAAAAATTGAATTCTAATGTGGTAATTCCAAAGGATTTGACGGCTGTTTTATATATTCCCAAAGAACGTATTTCAACTGATGAAGCTAGATCTGTTTTGCCTGATTCACTTGGATATTCAGATGTGATTTATAACCTTGGTCGGGTTGCTTTATTGATCAATGCATTTAATTCGGGAAATTTAAACGATTTAAAAATTGCAACTGAAGATAAATTACACCAAAAATATCGACAAACGATTTTCCCGTCGATGAGACTAATTATTGATTCTGCAATAAACGCTGGTGCATATGGTGCATTTTTGTCAGGTTCCGGGTCTACTATTTTTGCTTTATGTAAGGGTAAAGAGATGACAATTGCGTACGAAATGTTAGATGCAGCTTCTAAGGTAGGAATATTAGGAGATACTCTGGTTACTAAACCATCTTTGATTGGTTCAACGATTGATATATTATAGTAATAATCTTTTATTTGAGGTAGATTTGTGTCTTTAATTGTACAAAAATATGGTGGAAGTTCTTTGAAAACACCCAATGATATTCAAAGGGTTGCTAATAGGATATTAAAGAAAAAAATGAAGGTAATGATTTAATTGTTACTGTTTCTGCTATGGGTGATACTACAGATGATCTCTTAGATTTAGCAAATCAAGTTGCTGATCGTCCAAATCCTAGAGATTTAGATGTGTTGTTGTCTACTGGTGAATTAGTTAGTTGTTCTTTACTTGCAATTGCATTGAATAATTTGGGTGTAGATGCTGTTAGTTTGAGTGGTTTTCAAGCTGGAGTGATGACAGATGATACACATGGTAGAGCACGTATTACTAATGTTGTTTCTGATAGAATTGAAAAAGAAATTTCAAACGGCAGAGTAGTTGTGGTGGCTGGGTTTCAAGGTATTACTGAAAATTTTGATATTACAACTTTAGGTAGACAGTCATCTGATATTACAGCAGTTGCAATGGCTGCTAGTCTTGGTGCTTCATTTTGCGAGATTTATTCAGACGTTGATGGTATTTATACTGCTGATCCAAGGCTTGTCACTACTGCTGTAAAATTAGATAATATAGGTTATGATGAAATGCTTGAACTTGCAAGTTATGGTGCTAAAATGGCACCTAGATCAATAGAGATGGGAATGAACCATCAGGTTCGAATAGTTGTTGCGTCTACATTTAATGAAAATAAAGGAACTTTGATTACAAAGGAATCTGAATTGGGAAATAATATAGGTGAAATTCAAAATAAAGTTCGAGGTATTGCTTCGGATACTAATGTAGCTAAGGTTTCCGTTTTGGGCTTAGAGCCTGGATTTACTACATCTGCTGAACTTTTTGAGAAATTAGCACAAGCTGATATTAGTGTTGATGTAATTGTTCAAAATACTGGAGGCGCAGGCAAATCAGATATTACATTTACTGTTAAAAGAACAGATTTATATAAATCCTTAGATATTGTGAATCAAGTGAAAGAAAGTATTGGTGCTGAGAAAATTCTAAGTTCTAGTAATGTTGCAAAAGTTACTATAGTAGGTGCTGGAATGCAAGATGCTCCAGGATATGCGGCAAAAATGTTTCGGGCAATTTCTGATCAAGGGATTAACATTGAAACGATTACTACTTCGGAAATAAGGATTACTTGCATTATTGATGAATCTAGATTAAAAGATGCAGTTAAAGCGTTACATTCTACATTTGAGTTAGAGAAATAATTTTAGGGTATTTGTAGTAGTGATGATCCTTTTCCTATAATCCAGTAATGTATTAGGTATGCACCTGCTAAAATCATTGACAATTTCCCCAATATTTCTACGTGTTTCATAAATTTATTAATGGTAACTGAAACAGCTTCTTTAAAAAATATTGTTCCTAAGCTGGTAAGAATTAATACTGTTCCCATTCCAAGTCCATAAGCTATTGATCCTATAACAGTTTCTATGATTTTTCCTGAACTCAAAGATGTTCCAGCTATTAATCCTACAGCGACCAAAAATAGAGGTAGAGCACAACTTAAAGAAGCAATTCCATATCCTATACCAAATATATACATATTCCGTATACTTTGAGCGTTTCCGATGTTAATTTTGCTGGCACTTTGAATATATATGTTCGATTTAGTGATTAATAACCAAATTCCAAGTCCACATATTAATAATCCCGTTAGGAGTCCAAAAAGTGGTAAGAATTTACCTATGAAATAGCCCCCGGCTACTAATATGATCCCAACAAAAGAAAAAAGGGTTACGAATCCGAGGGTTGATAACAAACCAAAAGATATTCCATTCAGTGTTAAAGAAACTAAATTTTCTCCGGATTTATAAGTACCTAAGTGAAAACCTATATATGCTGGTAGCATTGCAGCTCCACATGGGTTGAAGGCTGCAGCTATTCCAGAGAAAAATGCAAATATTAATGGTATATCCATGTTTTTTTGTCTATTAAGAGTAACTTTGATATTAGTTTTTAAATTTAGTATTCAGTTATAATATATTACTATAGAATAACTGATAATATATGCAAATATTTATTAAAATTTTTTGGAGTTAGATACCAATGAGTCAAAAGCACTTAAATTTAAAAAAGAAAAGTAGTGTTGTTTCAGAAGGCCCAAATAGAGCACCTGCTCGCTCAATGTTAAGAGCTGTTGGTTTAAAAGATGAAGATATGAGTAAACCTTTTGTGGCTGTTGCTAATCTTTCTAGTGATGTTACTCCTTGTAATGTTCATTTAGATAGATTAGCTAAAAAAGTGAAATCAGGTTTGAAAGATGAAAATTCTGTACCTTTTTTATTTGGGACAATTACAATTAGTGATGGAATTTCTATGGGTACTGAAGGAATGAAAGCATCATTGGTTAGTAGGGAAGTAATTGCTGATTCTATTGAAACAGTTTGTTTTGGCGAAAGTATGGATGGACTTGTTGTTGTTGCTGCTTGCGATAAGAATATGCCAGCTGCGGTAATGTCAATGGCAAGATTGAATATTCCCTCAGTTTTTGTTTATGGAGGAGCTATTTTACCAGGTAATTTTAAAGGTAAAGATATTAATATTCAGGATATGTATGAGGCAGTAGGTGCGTATTCCCAGGGAAGTTTATCTTTAGATGATTTAATAGGAATGGAAAAAGTTGCTTGTCCGGGTGAAGGAGCATGTTCTGGAATGTTTACAGCTAATACTATGTCCACAGCAATTGAAGCTTTAGGGATGTCATTGCCTGGCGCTGCTTCTATTCCTGCAGTTGATCCAAGAAATGAAGAAGTTGCATATCAAGTAGGCCAAACAATGTACCATTTGCTTAAAGAAGATATTAAACCAAGAGATATTATGACTAAAGATTCTTTTGAGAATGCAATTAAAGTAGTTCTATCTATGGGGGGGTCTACAAATTCTGTATTACACCTGTTGGCTATTGCTCATGAGGCAAAAGTCAAAATTACAATTGACGATTTCGATAGGTTAAGTAGGAGTACTCCATATATAACTGATTTGAGACCAGGCGGAAGATATGTTATGTCAGATGTGGATCGAATTGGAGGAGTTAAAGTATTAATGAAAGAATTACTTAGCTCTGGCATACTCAAAGGTGATGTGATGACTATTACCGGTAAAACTTTAGAGGAAAATCTTAAAGATGTTCAAACAAAGCCTGATGGTAAGGTGATTTATAATGTTTCTTCCCCTCGTAGCAATACTGGCGGGCTGGTTATTTTGAAAGGAAATTTAGCTCCTGAAGGTGCTGTAATGAAAGTTGCAGGAACAAAACATCTTAACCATTCTGGGCCTGCCAAAGTATTTGATGGCGAAAGGAAAGCATTTGAAGCTGTTACTTCTGGAAAAATACAATCTGGAGATGTTTTAGTTTTACGTAATGAAGGGCCAAAAGGAGGACCTGGAATGCAAGAAATGCTTGCCGTAACAGGTGCAATCATGGGTCAAGGATTGGGAGATAGTGTTTTATTAATGACAGATGGCCGATTTTCCGGAGCTACATATGGACCAATGATTGGTCATGTTGCCCCAGAATCAGCTGTAGGAGGTCCTATAGGTTTAGTTCAGGATGGCGATATCATAAACATGGATGTTGAAAGCAGGTCTCTTAACGTGGATATCTCGGAGGATGAAATGCAAGAAAGGAAAAAAGCTTGGGAACCACCTGTGTCTAAGTACAAAAGAGGAGTTTTAGCAAAATATGCTAAGTTAGTTGGTTCTGCTTCCAAGGGTGCAGTTACAAGTTAATATACATCCAAGGTGAATCCACGGCCTTGTGGAGTTTCTTTAAAATCGAAAGTTGATTTTGTTAATTCTTTTGCTAATTCTTTATCTACTAGTAGGTTACATGCATTTTCTCCAAAAATTAAGTCGCTGGTTAATTTTTTGTCTTTTACTATTCCGAAGTCCCCAGGTCCAGTCCATAAAGGTTTTATAGCTAGTCTATAATATAAGCCTTTATCTAAAGGTGATTTTTTTAGCATTTTTTCCAGTTCGTTTATGGCAACTTGGCTGATTTTCAGCATTATTTTTTATCCTTTAATGAGTTGAGAGCCTTTTACTAAGGCTTCTAATTTTAATTTAGTGATCCATCTAGGTAATTGTGAAAATCCACAATCGGGGTTTAAGAGGAGTTTTTCTGGAGGTCCAAATTTTAATATTTCCTCAATTTTATTGGCAACATTTTCAGGAGTTTCTATATAGAATGATTTTACATCAATTACTCCGGCACTTAATTCAGTTTCAGGAGACAATTCTTGCCATATTTCGACTTCTTTAAGTTCTCTATTTGCAAATTCTAAAACTAATTGATTTGTATTTGCGTTATTTAAATTTGGAAACATCCATTTATAAGTGCGGTTTCCTCGAGGTCTACTTGATAGGTTTCCGAAGCAAATATGGAGTGCAATTTTTGCATGGACATCTTTTACTGTTTCATTGAACAATTTGATCCATTCGTCTAATTCTCCAGGTACTATTGCAAATGAAGGTTCATCGATTTGTATAAAATCCGCACCATTTTTAACTAATTCTTTTAGTTCTGAATTAATAATTTTTGAGAATTCCCAGGCTAAATCAAGCCTTTTTTTGTATATTTGATCTGGCCGGATATGAATGGTTAATGTTAATGGACCCGGACAAGTAACTTTTATTGGTTTATGTGTATTTTTTTTTGTATATAAGAATTCTTCAGTAATTCCTAATCCATTTGGTAGAGTGATTTTTTCTTTGCAAATATATCTAATATGAGAATCATATGATTTTAGGCCTGTTTTTCTTAGAGGTTCACGAATTTCAAGTCCTGTCATTTTTTTATAAAAACTTTGTATGAAATTATTGCGGCGCATTTCTCCATCGGTGATTATATCAATACCTGCTCTAGTTTGATCAAGAATTGCTATATCAACAGCATCATCATATGTTTCTTTGATGTCTGTAATGCCATAATTTCCAGAATTAATTTCATTAATTGCTGACCACATCCAACTAGGATTTGCATGACTTCCAACAACAGTAGTTGGGATAATTGAACGGATTTTTTTCATGTTTGTACTTAGTGATTATTCTTTAAAATCAATGAGTTTAATTATCAAATTTTAACCTTTATATTAAAATAGGTCTACTTATTGAATCAATTATATTATTAATTGAAAATTTAATTGATTATGCTTGATAAGATGGTAAAATTATTGATGATATCTTTTTGGGGAGATTTAAATGTTAAAAGATTTTCGACATAATGAAATACAAACTCGAAGAGCATTTTTAAAAACGATTTTGTTAAGTTTGGCTGGTACTTTATTCTTTGTGTCAGCTGCTAAACGTTTATTAAAATCAAAATCTAGTCAGCCTGTTTTTTTGAAAGATTCAATTTTCAAACCAGCTTCTAAAAAATAATTTTTTACTATGAGATATATTAGTTGAGTATTTTTTGAAGATCTGAAAGGATTTCTTCCTTTGTAACAAATCCTTCGTATTTTGCAGCTATTTTCTTTTGATTTATGATGAAAGTCCATTCGGAAGAAGGTAAATTCCAATCAAGTACTACTTGAGATAATTTTTTATTTATTGGATTCCCTAATATTTTTTCAGGATTTTCATATAGCTCAACATGAATAAAAAACAAATTCAAGTTATCTGATTTTTGTATTTGGTCTATCACTTCAGTTTGAGGGCCACACGAACGTTCTATGCAGTATCCAGGGCTAGAAAATGTTACAATCACTGGTTTGTTTGAATTCACTGCGTTATCAAGGGAATTTTGATATAAATTTGGAAAAATTTTTGATCCTGTTGATAATTCTTTTAAGGAATTTACATCGTTAATTGTTTTTGTTTTTGAAAGATTAGCATTTTTTCCAATTTTTGTTGTGTATTCAGCTTTTTTGACTTCGAATTCAATACTAGTACTTTGAGATATATTATTTTTTCCATCTATTATTTCAATCTGAGCATTCCAAATTCCAGGTTGGTCGAAATTGAAATTTGTGACATAAGATCCTTTAGGAAGGTTTTCCCATTGATAGAAATTAGGTTTTTGTTTTTGATGGATTTTATTTTGTGTTTGTTTTTCCGTGAATGAAGTTGAAATATACACAGTTTCGTTTGTGACAAACCCAGTTTTAGAAATTAAAAGGATAGCAAATCTTTGGTTTCCAACAGCTAAGTCTCTAGTAGATAAAATTGCTTTTAATCCATTTGAGGAATAATCACTTTCAATTTGAGGTGACATATCTAATCTGTGAGGAACTGTCGGTGATTCTGAATTATTTATCCCACATGATATTAAAGCGTAAACAATTAAAATTATTATAAAATTGATATTAATTAATTTTTGTATCAACATAAGCACCAAAAGTTAAGGCAAAGAGAGAGAATTTTTCCTGAGAACTTATAGTCAATTCACCAGATTGTATTTCAGGTAAACTAATAATATTGTATAAATTTGCTTGATCAACATGAATATAAGATATACCATTTTCAGAGAATTTTATATCTGTTCCAGCTTGTGATTTAGTTAGATATTTGTTATTTAGCATTATTTCAATTTTTACAGATTCTTGATTTGATAATGGTTTAGTAACCATATTAACACTTCGGGCAAAAAATGGGATTGCTATGTAGCTTTCATGGATTGATTTAGAATTATTTGCTTTAGTAATATTTTGGGCTTCATTTAACCAATTTCCATGGAGATATATGAATTGATTCAAATGATTTCCAGGGTCTTTAAAATTGATTACTGAATCTTTTTGAGAATAATATTCATTATTGTATATATATGGTGGAATTTCTTTTTGTTGGGCTAAGGAAAAATTTCTTACATATCCTGCGTAAAGTTCTCTGGTAACAGTTTGTAAATAATCATTTGAAAATGCTCTGTGATCTATAGGCTTGATTGGATAATTACCTATAGGGATATGACTGATATTTTTTTTAGATTGAGATAATAATTCTCTAATTTTTTTTTCAGTTTGATTGTAATTACCTTCACCGAAGTATTGGAATTGGATTTTTCCGGTTTGATCAATTAAATATTTTGATGGCCAGTACATATTGTTAAAAGATCGCCAAGTTGAATATTCATTATCTAAACCTACAGCATATTCGATTTTGTTTGATTCAACGAATGTTTTAACATTATTAATATTTTTTTCAAATTCGAATTCTGGTGTATGAATTCCTATAACTACTAATCCTGAATCTTTATATTTTGAATGCCAGTCTTTTAGATAATCAAGTGTTCTAATACAGTTAATACAAGTATATGTCCAGAAATCTATTAGAACAACTTTACCTTTCAACGATTCCAATGTGAGGGGATTTGTATTTATCCAGTGCGAAATATCAGATATTTTTTGGGAGTTTTGATTTAATTTCAATCTGTTATCAGATTGATTATCTTCACATCCGTTTAAAATGAAAATAATTGTTATGCAAATCAAGATTGAAGTTAAATATTTCATCAGAATAAATCAACTCCACGCGTTAAATTTAACACACTTAATCATTTGTGCTTGAAAGCTATTTATTTTTGGTAAATTGAACTAAGTTCCATGCAGCAGGTAGCATCATAGATGCAACTACAAGTTTGATAGCATCGCCTGCAAGAAAAGGCCACAAACCCCATTCTAATGTTTTAGACAACCCAATACCTAGATTTATTGATAGCCAAGGTAGTCCAAAAATATAAATGACTGTATTGCCAAGAAAAAGGGAAAGCAATAAATTAGATTTTCGATCCCAACCTTTTTCAGCTAATTTTCCAATTAAGTATGCAGCAGCAATAAAACCTAATATATAGCCCCCTGATGGCATACTCCATAAAAGATTTTGTGTTCCAGACCATGGAAATATGAAATGAAATACTCCTGAATCTCCTAAAGATGTTTTAATTGCTTCTGATCCTGGAGCAAATACAGGAAACAAAAACATTCCAATTAATGAGTATATTAGCATGCTTAATGCACCTTTTCTGCTGCCAAGTGCACCGCCAGCAAGTAACACGCCAAATGTTTGTCCAGTTATAGGCACAACGGTATATGGTATCCTGATTGCTATTTGTGCACAAAGGGACATTAAAACAGCAAATCCTAAAATTAAAATTGATTCTCGTACGTAGATTCCATATTTTGAATTTAATCCAAAATTAGGGAAAAGTGCGTCTACTAATACTTGCTGTTTAATTCCAGCTTGCATAATTATTACCTCCAAATTTTAAACATTGTATTCCAATATCCATGAAATTTTAGTTTATGTCAACAATTTGATGGGCTTAACGTGATGTTAATATATCTGCTGTTGAGGTGAAATTAAGAGTTTTTGATGTTAAATTATCAATATCATTTTTAGAAAGTTTAGGTGTTTTATGAAAATCGTAGATGTAATAATGGAATCTTATGAATGGAAACGTCAAAATCCAATCAGAAATGGAATGTATGTATATGATACGGGTGGAATAGATTTAATTAAAATTTTAACAGATGAAGGGATTACTGGAATTGGTTTGTCTCTTGGAGTTATGGGTAATGTAAATATTGGACAAACAATATTGAGTCATTTTAAAAAAGTGCTTATAGGTGAAAATCCATTAAATTCAGAAAAGATTTGGGATAATATGTGGCAACCTAAACTTGTTGGACGTAGAGGTATTACTACTAGAATAATTAGCGGTATCGATATTGCTTTATGGGATTTAAAGGGTAAAATTTCAGGATTACCATTAAATAAACTACTTGGAGGATTTACAGATAAGATTCCTGTTTATATAGCTGGAGGATATTATCAGGAAGGTAAAGGGTTATCTGATTTAGCATCTGAAATGGAAGAAGCTGTTCAGTTAGGTGCTAATGCAGTGAAAATGAAAATTGGTGGAGTTTCAATTAAAGATGATATTGAAAGGGTACGTGTAGTACGAGAAACGCTAGGAGGAAAAATTGATTTGATGGTTGATGCAAATTGTGCATATAAACGTTATGATGCTATAAAAATAGCAAAAGAGATTGAAAAATATGACATCTTTTGGTTTGAAGAACCTATTAATCCTGATGATTACAAAGGGCATAAGATTATTAGTCAATCTACAAGTATTCCAATTGCTACAGGAGAAAATGAATACACGAAGTTTGGGTTTCGGGATCTGATTGAACAAGGAAATGTTTCAATTTTGCAACCAGATGTATTAATTATGGGAGGCGTAACAGAGTTTATGAAAGTTGCTGCTATGTCTCAAGCTCATGAAATTCCTATAGCGCCTCATGGTAGCCAAGATGTACATATTCATTTGGTAACGGCAATTCCTAATGGGTTGATTTTAGAATATTATGCTGGAGCGACTGATCCAATGTACGGAAAAACTTTTAAATATAATTTAGAAGTCAGAGACGGCTATGTACACGTTCCTGACAGGAGTGGTTTTGGTATTGAGGTTGATGAGGAAATATTATTGCCGTTTAGAGTTGCCTGAAATTAATTAAATCTATTAAGAGAAAATGGTTTGGTATTGATTGTAGTTGGCTTTTCAGTAATTATTTCAGCAACTGTTAATCCAGTGATGGGACCTAATGTCATTCCTAATACTCCGTGTCCTGATGCAAATGTTAAATTTTTAACTTTTGAAGATTTTTCGATGATTGGTAATCCGTCTGGAGTAAGCGGTCGAAACCCGTACCAAATTTTTGATGTTGATATATGTTTGAAATATTCTTTTCGCAAATAATCTTGACCTGAATCAATAATTTTTTGAACCCTTTTTTTGTTTACAGAAAAATTTAATCCACTAAGTTCTAGTGTGCCTGCTAGTCTAAAAGATTTATCAGATAATGGATTTACGCCAACTCTTGCTTCAGCTAACATCATGGGAGTATCAATTTTATTTTCATCTTGAGGTATGGTGATGCTATATCCTTTTGCGGGTTGTATAGGCAGTTCACTTCCAATTATTTTGGAAAGTATAGGGCTCCATGCACCAGCCGCTATTATTATGTGGTCAGCAGAAAAATCTTTTAGTTTAGTTTGTATTTTTACGATTTCATCAGATTGAATTTCAAATCCTGTAACTTTAGTATTTTCCAGAATTTCTCCACCATTAGATGTTACTATTTTTGATAATTCTTTTACAAATTTTTGAGGATTAATGTGTGCGTCACCTTTTTTAAAGAGTCCACCTGCAATATCAGGTTTAACATGAGGATATGTGTCACAGATTTCTTTTGTTGACATTTTTTTGACTGATATTCCATTTTCTTCTAATAATTTGTATTTTTTAAAATATTGATTAAACATTTCTTTAGATGCAAATAAAGATAAGTTGCCGTTTTGAACGAAGTTACAATTTAAATTTTCTTCGTTAATTAATTTACTGTATTCATTAGCACTAGCAAGAGAAAAATCTATGCAAGTTTTCGTTACTTTTTTAATATTTTTTGGGTTGCAGTTTTTTGCAAAATTAAATAACCATCTAAATAATTTTAAATCGAATTTTGGTTGGATATATAGTGGGTTTTGCTTTTGAAATATTGATTTGAATCCCATTTTAAGTGCTTCTGGGCTAGGTAAAGGAATACTATGAGATGGAACTATTAGACCTGAATTTCCTGATGAAGCCCCGCTACTGATTTGATTTTGTTCAAGAACAGTTACTTGAGCACCAAATTTTTGGAGATAATATGCTGAACAAACTCCTATAACACCTGCGCCAATAATGATTACATTAGGCTTGCTATTTTTCATGTATTATTCTCTTGGTTCTGAAAGTGATAAATGTTGATTCACATCTATATTTTTGTATTCTGAAATTTTTCCATTTGGCCAAAAAACAGTTAGTGATTTGATTGATTTTGATTCTCCAAGACCAAAGTGTATTTTTGAAGAACTTTGGCTTGCTTGACCTACATTAGTATTGAGGTTTTTTATTTGTGTTCCATTTTCGGTTGATATATGTATTTGTGCTCCAATAGCATTTTTATTAATTGATTTTCCTTCAAGTTTTAAATTCAACCAATTGTTTTGTGATTTACAACTATTGTGGAAGATTTTTAATGGTGCTTTGTATGGAGAAACTACTATGTCTAAGCAGCCATCTAGGTCGAGGTCGGAATAGGCAACTGCATTGATTTGTGTATTATCTGAAGGGATATTTTCTGTTAAGATTGGGCTAAATTTTTCAATATCTTCATTGATAGATAGTTGAATTGGTAATTGATTAGAGTTATTTGATTCTTGATCGTAATCAGGGGGGTTTTTTGAAATAAAAATATCATCATAACCATCGTTGTTATAGTCAAAATTAATGGCTCCCCATCCAATTTTAAAGTGCCTGAAAAATGTTGCGAGAATAGGATTGTTGATTAAATTTACTTCTCCAGTTTCAGATATAACAATATTATTTCCGAAGTAGATTTTCTTTACTCTTGATTTTTGGTCAAACTCAGGACTCAATAGGAATTCTTTGTTGAATATAAGGTTAATTTGTTTTTGGTTATTTAAAGTTTGAATTTGATTGATCCAAATTAATTGATTTAAAGTATTAGTATTAAGATTTTTGTAGATTATTACTACATCTAAGTTATTATCGGAATTTATATCTATTAAAGCAGGTTGGAGTATTTTTAGGTTATTATTTATATAATTAGTGAGATCATTTTTGATTGAATTGAATTCTTCAAATTCATTGTTTTTAGTATTGATGAAAAGTTTGATTGAGTTGACTGGGTTATTGGTATGATTTGTGTAAATTAAATCTAACCAACCATCATTATTAATATCTCCCCACGCACATCCTATAGAATGGGAATTATCGTTTAGAATATTTGTTTTAGTTTTTGAGAATGTTCCATCTCCGTTGTTTTTAAATAGCGTATTTTGGCCTTGATTGGTTACAAAAATATCTTCATCTCCATCATTATCATAATCTGCCGCACACCCACCTGTTCCCAAAGCATTTATGTCATAAGTATTAGATGATTTTGTAACGTTTAAGAAAGATTTATCACCTTGGTTATGGAATAATTCATTTGGTCCCTCACCGTTAATTATATAAATATCTTCAAAACTATCGTTGTCAAAATCAAGTATGATAATTCCTGTATTGTTATAGTTTTGCAGGTTTGAATTAGTAGTGAAATTTACTCCTGAAGTTTCTGTGATATCAGAATAAGTATTGATTTTTGATTGCTGCATCTGTATTTTTAGTGGCTGTGTATCTTTCCATAAAATTGTCCCGACACCAAGAACTATGAGTCCACCGAGAAAGCCAATAATCCAAGTGGAAATTGCAAATGATGCTATTGATTTTTTAGGGAGAATACCAGCTAATCCCCAAAATGTGACAGGACCTGCTGCTGCAGCTGTAAAAAGTAATGTAGCTGCAGGTGCTGTACCCATTCCTAGCAGTAATAAAAGAGCAACTAAAGGTATTTCAAATAATAGGGGCACATTAATTAATATTCCAAAAGTTGCAGCGATTGCCAACCCAAGTAAATTATTTCCTAAATAAGTGTTAACAATTCCAGGGTTAAGCCATTGGATTGCGAGACCGCTTGCAAATCCTGCTACTATCATGATTGGACCCATTCTAGTTAAATACCCTAAGGTGATTTTTGACCATTCCCTAAGAGTTTCTATGAAGATTGTTTTCCAAGGTAGTATGGATTCCAGAATAGTATTATTTTCAACTATGTCAATTAAATCTTTTTGTTGGGGTTCTTTTTTGATAGTTAATGCAACTAATGGCGGTATAGTTAATGCACCGACTACTGCTAATATAAGCCTACTTAAACCAAGTAGTGGATTAAATACAAAGAACACCATTGATAAAGCAGGAATATTCATAGTGGCAGAACCTTGCACCATTCCAAGAGCACCTTCAACTCCAGCCCTTCTATGAAATGCCGATGAAACTGGTACAATACAAGCTGAGCATAGGTTCATTACAGGACCTGCAGCGGCCCCTTTTATAGTCCTTGAAAACCAGCTACCTGATTCGAAACCTCTAGTTGAATTTGGAGGGAAAATAAATGCTTCAGAAAGTCCTGCAATTACAAACGCAAAAGTCATTCCGACTGTAACTAGACGTAAATATGTTGTTGAAAATGTTACCCATTTAGAAATGAAAGATGTTCCTTCTTCTCTTTCTATACAAAATCCTTGAAAACATTGTTGTCCTGGTGATGTGACTGCACTTAAATCTTCTCCAACAATATCTAATTTTGGCAGTCGATTAAAGGAGAAAAATAATGCTAATATAATAATAAATAATAGGATTCCAATAAGTCTTTTTCTTCCATCATTAGTATTTGTTTTTAATTTTGATGAGATGTAGTTTTGCATGGGAATAGATTTTATTTTTTTACCATTTTGATGATTAAAGATCTTATTTTGCTTCCGAAATCATCTTCATTATTTTTTGGAGGAATGATTATCCATAAAATTAGCATTAATCCAAAAATTGTACTAGGTAAAACTACCTCTAACCACCATTCAGGCATATTTATTTATCTTTCTTTTATAATGGAATTGATTTCAAGTTTGTAGAATAGTTATTATTTGATCACCTGAGTTAAAAATTGCTTTATCCCACGTAATTTGGATCAGATTGAAGTGATTCTTCGATTCTTAATAGTCTGTTATATTTAGCTGTACGTTCGCCTCTAGCAGGAGCACCTGATTTTATAAATTTTGAATTTGTCCCTATAGCAAGATCCGCAATGAAAGTATCTTCTGTTTCTCCTGATCTATGACTAATGATTGTAGTGAAATTTGAATTTCGAGCAATCTTGATAGCTTCAAATGTTTCTTTAAGTGTGCCAATTTGGTTAGGCTTAATTAGAATTGCATTACTAGATTTATGTGAAATTCCATATTTTAAAGTTTTAGGATTTGTTGCATATAGGTCATCGCCTACAATAAGAATTTTCTCACCTAATTTTTTTGTCATTATTTTCCAACCATCCCAATCATCTTCTGTTAAACCATCTTCAATACTAAATATAGGATATTGTTCGATCCATTTGGAGTATTTTTCGATCATTTCTGTAGTTTTAAGAGTAACATTTTCTTTTTCAAGAAAATAATCTTGATTTTTATTAAGTAATTCAGATGCGGCAACATCTATTCCGATCACACAATCATTTCCAGGTATATAATCAGATTTTTTAATAGCTTCACATATTATATCAATTGCATCTGAATTATTTGAAATATTAGGAGCAAATCCGCCTTCGTCTCCAACTGTAGCTTGAAATCCTCTTTCAGTGATGATTGATTTAATTTTTTGATATATTTCAGATCCAATACGTATAGATTCTTGAAATTTTTGAGAATTAATAGGTATCAACATAAATTCTTGAAAATCTGTTGAATTAATGGCATGTTTGCCTCCATTTAGGATATTAAACATTGGAATAGGCATTGAAAGCTTATTTACTTGGTTTATTTCAGAGATGTATTTGTATAGAGGTATTGATTGATTTTTTGCTCCAGCTCTTGCAACTGCCATTGATATACAAATCATTGTATTCCCACCCAAATTGGTCTTGTTGGGAGTGCCATCAATTTCCAATAACTTTTCATCAATCTTTATTTGATTTGAGATTGACATTCCTTTGATTTGAGGAAGAATTTCAGATTCAATTTTTTTGATTGCAACTAGTAATCCTAAACCACTATATCTATTTTGGTCTTGGTCTCGAATTTCTAAAGCTTCTCGGGATCCTTTACTTGCTCCTGATGGAACAGCTGCGCGCCCAATTAGGCCATTAGACAATATTATGTCAACTTCTAATGCCGGATTCCCACGGGAATCCAGGATTTCTCTAGCTTTGACTTGTGAAATATTGCTCAAATTTTACACCTATATTTATTCAATTATTTATATCATAAATTATTGTAAAATGAGAAATGTAATTATTAACAGTATTATTAAGTACAGTAAGTGTGAGATTTTCTTTTCAAAAACCTTTAATATAGGGAGTTAATTATATATTTTTAGATATCAAGTCACCCATCTTAGATGTTGAGACAGTAATATCTTGATTCGAGGCAATATCAGCAGTTCTGTATCCTTGAGACAGGATTTTTTTCACAGATTTTTCTATTGCTTTAGATTCTTTAGATAGGCCAAAAGAAAATTCAAGCATCATTGCTAAGCTTAAGATAGAGCCTATAGGATTAGCTTTATTTTGACCAGCAATATCAGGAGCACTACCATGAATTGGTTCATACAAGAATGGGAATTTTGATTTATATTTAGACTTGTTGTTTGAATTTAAATTAGAGATGCTGGCTGAAGGCAACATACCTAATGAGCTAGAGATTATTGCTGCCTCATCTGAAATAATATCTCCAAAAGTGTTTTCAGATACTACTACATCAAATGATTTTGGTTGGGAAATTAATTTCATTGCCATGTTGTCAACAAGAATGTGTTCAAGTTCAACTTCAGGATAATGATTGCTAATTTTTATAGCTAATTCTCTCCATAATCTAGAAGATTCCAGGACATTAAATTTATCTACTGAAGTTAGTTTTTTACGTCTTTGTTGAGCTAATTGAAATCCTACATTTAGAATTCTTTCTATTTCTTTTTCAGTATATTTTAGAGTGTCAATTCCTCTTTGTCCTGTAGAAGTGTTCCATCTTTTTTTTGGTTTTGCAAAATATAGACCACCAGTGAGTTCTCGTACAATTAATATGTCTACGCCTCTAATATATTTTGGTTTGATAGGACTTGAATTAATTAATGAAGGAAAAACTTTTACAGGTCTTAAATTTGCAAATGTTTTTAATTTTTTTCTGAGTGCTAAAATTCCTCCTTCAGGGCGTACATTAAATGTGTTATTATCCCACTTTGGACCACCTACAGCACCAAAAAGTATTGCATCTGATTTTTCACACAAAATTTCTGTTTTTTGTGGGAAAGGGTTGCCTGTGCTATCTATAGCTGTTCCACCAATGAGTCCAAATTCTATATCAAAAATATGATTAAATTTTTCTCCAATAATATTTAGACATTTGATAGATTCAGAAGTGACCTCAGGTCCAACTCCATCTCCTTGTAGGATAGCTATTTTATATGCCATTTTTTCAATATTCCTTAATAATAAGATATGGTGGGGAAGGGGGGACTCGAACCCCCACGCCATTATGACACATGATCCTAAATCATGCTCGTCTACCAATTCCGACACTTCCCCAAATTAATATCAACTATGATATTATACCTTAGCTAAGCATTTTGATTCACATAATAAAATCAAAAAAATCAAAGAAATTTTATTTCAACAAATTATTTAGAGGTGTTTATATTAATACGGATAAATTTTTAAAAGATATTTTATACTACAGATGTATTGGTCCGTTTCGTGGAGGTCGGGTTGTTGCTGTAGTTGGCGATCCTAAGGATGCAAATATATTTTATTTTGGAGCTTGTGCTGGTGGTGTTTGGAAAACGTATGATGGAGGCTTGTTTTGGGAAAATATTTCAGATAATTATTTTAATTCGGCATCTATTGGTGCGATAGCAGTTTCTGATTAAAATCCTAATATAATTTATGTTGGTACAGGGGAAGCATGTATTAGGGGAAATGTGACTACTGGTGACGGTGTATATAAATCAACAGATGCTGGCTTGACTTGGGAGAATATTGGATTAGAAAAAACCCGTCATATTTCTAGGATTCGTATTCACCCTACAAATCCTGACTTGGTATATGTTGCTGCGTTTGGAGATGCTTTTGGACCAAATGAAGAGAGAGGTATATTTCGTTCTTCTGATGGTGGTCAGAATTGGGAAAAAATTTTATATAATTCACCGGATAGTGGCGCATCTGATCTTTCAATTGATTCAAATGATCCCAATATCTTACTTGCATGTTTATGGGAAGGTAGGCGTAGTTTTTGGGAAATGAAAAGTGGTGGAAATTATAGCGGATTATATAGATCAATTGACGGAGGTGATTCTTGGATTGAAATTTCACAAAAATCAGATCTGCCAAAGGGTGTTAAAGGTAGAATGGGGGTATCAATATCTCCTGCTAAACCTGGTAGGGTGTGGACTTTGATAGAATCTGAATTTGGGGGATTATTTCGTTCTGAAGATTATGGAGAAACTTGGGAAAAAATTAATCAAGACAAAGATATTAGAGACAGGCCTTGGTATTATACACATGTTTTTGCTGATCCAAGTGATGAAGAAACAGTTTGGGTTTTAGCAAATAAAGCTTGGAAATCTATTGATGGGGGAAAAACTTTTACAGAAGTAGTAACACCACATGTAGACAATCATGACATTTGGATTGATTCTAATAATTCTCAGAGAATAATTGAAGGTAATGATGGAGGAGCTTGTATTTCATATAACGGAGGTGAATCTTGGTCTTCATTGTACAATCAACCAACCTCTCAGTTTTATTTTCTTGATACTGATAATCAGTTTCCTTACAGAGTCTACGGGACTCAACAGGATAATAGTGCTGTAAGCGTTCCAAGTATGTCTGCTAAAGGTTCAATTCGCTGGGATGATTGTTTTACTGTTGGACTATCTGAGAGTGGGAAAATTGCCGTTAATCCAAATAACCCTAATATTGTCTATTCCTCTTATCCAGGTGGTGCTTTACAGAGATATGATCGTGAAACAGATCAAGTGAGATTAATTTCTGTTTGGCCTGAATATGAACAAAATACTCCACCTGAAAAATTTAAATATCGGTTCGCTTGGGAATTTCCAATCATAATATCTGTTCATGATTCTAAAACGCTTTATGTTTCTTCAAATTTTGTTTTTAAATCAACAAATGAAGGTGAAAGTTGGGAAATAATTAGTCCAGATTTAACAAGAAATGATACTTCTAAGCAACAATTATCAGGGCCAATAACTTCGGAAGGAGTTTGGGCGGAAGTTTATGGCACTGTTTATGCATTGGCTGAGTCCAAATTTGATTCAAAAATTCTTTGGTCGGGTACAGATGATGGTCTTATTCATATTACATATGATGGAGGTAAAACTTGGAAAGATATTACGCCCAATGACTTGCCTGAATATTCAATGATTTCATGTATTGAAACATCTAATTATAAGCCAGGAATTGCATATGTTGTTGCTTCAAGATATAAACTTGCTGACAATGTTTCAATTGTATATAAAACTGAAGATTTTGGAAAGAATTGGCATAAGTTGACCAATGGTATTCCTTCTGACGAAGTAACTAGAGTTCTTCGAGAAGATTCTGAGGATTCAGAAATATTGTTTTTAGGTACTGAAAAAGGCATATACATTTCTTTTGATCAAGGAAGTTCATTTGAAACACTTCAATTAAATTTACCAGTTGTACCTGTTTATGATATTAAAATTAAAAATGATGAATTGATTGTCGCAACACATGGTAGATCATTTTGGATTTTAGAAGGTATTAATTTGTTAAGACAATTGAGGGTTGGAATTAACAAAGATAAGCCATTTTTATTTAAATCATCTGATAAGATACGTACAGTTCAACAGCTCGGAGGTGGTTTGTCTGATATTAATACTGAAAGTTTTGGGAAGAGATATTCGTCAAAAATTTTTGGAGAACCAGCTACATATATCGATAAAAAATTAAATTCGGGAGAAATTATTCAGGTTTATTTAGATGCAGGTCAAAATCCGCAGGAAGGCTTAAGTATAATTTATTATGTGCCTGAAAATTTTGAGTCAGAACTGTCTATATCGATTATTGATTCTTCAAATCATGTAATACGAATTTTTAATACAGAAAATACAAAAACATTTTCCTTAAAACCAGGGTTAAATCGAATTGTTTGGGATTTGAAAAATGAAGAAATTCCTGAATTGCCAGACATTCCAGGAGGTCAAAGTCCTTTTATTGCGAAGGAGACTTCAATTTTGTTAATTCCAGGGACATATAATATTAGATTGAATGTAGGAGATGAATATTTTTATGAACAAAGCTTTAATTTTATACAAGATCCTAGGTCCAAAGTTTCTTTAGATGATTTAGTTTTGCAATATGACCTTCAGAAACAGATACAAGAAAAATATTTAGAAATTTTTCACAAGGTAAAGTGGTTTAGAAAAATTCGTGATGAACTTAGGCAAGTTGACGTGAAACAGATTAGTCAATACAAAGAAAATAACTTTCAAGAATCTTTAGATTTAATATTACTAAAATTATCAGAAATTGAGAATGAAATAGTGCCTTTCAAATCATATTATCAGACTCCTCCTGTAGGTATTCCTGTGGGGATATATGGAAAATATAAAGAATTAAAAGGTGGAGTTTCTGGAGGAGATTATCGTCCTACTCAGCAATCGTACGAATTGTTTGAAGACTTAAATTTGAGACTAGAAGAAAAATTTTTAGAGATTGATAACATCATTAAAAATGATATATTTGGAATATTTAAGATATTGAAATATATAGATATTTCAGATACTACTATATAAAAAATAAGAGATCCTATTTTTTAACAGCTACGATTTCTAGCCAATTTCTAGGTACAGTTTCGATAGCTAAATCTCTAAATGTTTCTTTTACAGCTGTTTGCAATGCAAGGCTAGCTTCTTTTAATGGTACTCCTGGCATTGCTCCTTCGATAAAGTCTTTAAATTCACTTATATCAATCCATCCGCTTATAGGTACCATTACACGTGCAACATTTTGTTTTTGAAGAACGAATCCTTGTCTTTCTAGAATTTCTTGATATTCTTCAGGGGTTAAATGGATTCTGGATTCTACTTTGTTTTCTTTTTTAGGAAACATACCGTAATTTTTTTTCAGTATTTTTGCAGCTTTAAACATCCATTTTTTATAAAAAAGTAAACTGTCAGAAGGATGCGATCCTTCGTAAAAAGATGTATTGAATGCCAATTTACCACCTGGTTTTAATGTTTTAGAAATATTATCTATTAGAGAGTCTTTATCATTAATATAATGAATAGCATTACAAAAGAAGACAGCATCAACATTTTCTTTTACTGAATCTGCAACATTTTCAACTTGGCTTTGAATAAATTTTATAGCAGCTGTTTTAATTGAATTTAAATCTTGTTTAGCAATTTTCAGAGCTGATGAAGAGTGGTCGATTGCAAAAATTATTGATTGTTTTGCACCAGTCATTTTTTTTGCAATTATTTTTGTGACTCCACCAGTAGCGCAAGCTAAGTCAATTACCGTGGTGTCATTTGTTAGATCTGCAAGATCTACTAAATTTTCATTCTGTTTTTTGTAAAAATCATTATCGGCAAACTTTGAGAAACTGAAATCTTCTGACATATTTTTGCATCCTTAATATTTTGTTTTTACAGTCTAAGTCTATATTATTTATGTTGATAAAGCACTGATTAAACTTTTTATTTTTTGTTTTTCAGTTTGACTTAGTGTTTTGAAAGGCTTAGTCATTTGATCGGAATTTAAAATTCCAAGATAATATAATCCAGCTTTAATGCAGGAAATTCCATTTTCACCAAGGTTCATAATTCTAACTGCTTTAGTCATTTCATTTTGTAATAATTGCATTTCAGATTTTTTTTGCAATAATCCGTTTTCCCAAGCTTTAACAAAAGTTTTTGGAATTAAATTTCCTAATCCTGGTATCACTCCGTCCACTAGAATGCCCTCAGTTAGTGCGGTCAAAAATGTACTTCCTATGAAGATGTTCATATCAACGTTATTTGTATTTACAGATATTGACAAATTTGCAATATTTTCAAGGCTTCCACTACTATCTTTAATTCCAATGACAGTTTTTTCCATTCCTAATTGTAATGTTGTACTAGGAAGTATAACGTTTTTGACTGTAGATGGTATGTTATATACCCATAATTGGCTTTTTAATTCATCAGAAATATTTTGATAATGGTCAATAATTTCACTTTGAGTATTTAAGTAATAAAATGGTGGTGTACAAGCTATTCCTGTAGGATTTAAATCAGCTACTTTTTTACCGAAATCAATAGAGTCTTGAGTTCCGGCACATGCAATATTAGCAATAATTGGGATTTTATTATTTGCGTATTTGATTGTTTTTTCAATTGATTGGAATCTTTGTTCTAGGGTAAGGTTTGCAAATTCTCCTGTAGTTCCGGATGCCCAAATTCCATGCACGCCAGATTTAATAAAGTAATCAATCAGTTTTTTCAATGATTTTGAATCTAATTCTCCAGATTCTGATAATGGAGTAACAATTGGAACAATTATTCCTTTAATTTTTGATGTAGACATTTACACTATTCTTTCTTGAAGTATTATATTCTTAATTTGCACCACCTCCGACCGCAGGAATGAAGTGTACTTCACTATTTGGGGCAACTTTTTCTAAAATTCCAAGAGGTGATATTTCGCCATCTACAGCTACAGAAATATTTGGTTTGATTTTATGATTTTCCACGAGCCTACCTTTAACTCCTGGATACAATTTATCTATAGAATTTATGATGTCTCTCACATTTGATCCTGGAACTTCAATTCTCTGTTTACCAGAAGTCATATCAATCATTAGGCTAGGAATAAAAACTGTTGCCATTATTTTTTTATAGATTCCATCAACAAACTTGGTTTGATTGGGAGTTGATTTACACGTATTCCAGTAATCCTGTAAATTGCGTTAGCTATTGCTGCTGGCGGTGAAGTTATTGAAGCTTCTCCAACACCTCGAACTCCAAAAGGATGAGCCGGGTTTGGGACTTCAATAATTTCTGTATTTATCATAGGTAAATCTAGTGCCAAAGGCATTCGGTAGTCTAAGAAAGTGGGATTAGCCATTTCATAGGAGTCGTTATTATAAAAATATTCCTCGTTTAATGCCCAACCAATACCTTGTACGGTACCACCTTGCATTTGTCCTTCAACATAGTCGGGATGAATTGCTTTCCCAACATCTTGAAAAATAGTACATTTTACTATATCAATTTTACCTGTTTCTTTATCAACTTTTACATCAATGATATGCCCCGAAATCGATGGAGCAGCCCCAGATGGGTTAGTGGCTCCATTTGAAATTATAGGTCCTCCTGTATCATTTAGGTCTTTAGCTAAATTTTTAAGAGAAATGCTCAGGGATTTATCTTTTGTGCTGAATAGAATTCCATTTTCCATAGACACAGTTTTTGGAGATACGCCCCATATAGAAGCAGCTCTTTCAATTAAAGATTTTTTTAAATTTGTGGCTGCAATATGACCAGCTACACCTGCTTTATATGTGACACTACTTCCGCCTGTTCCAGATGTATAACCTATTTTATCAGTATCTACTACAGAAGGAGTAACATCTTCAGCTTTAATACCCAAGACTTCAGCAACCATCATTGCAATAGAAGCCCTAGAACCACCAATATCAGTTGAACCTTCAATTAGATTGATTCTACCATCAGGATGTACGCTAAGGTTAATAGAGGAGGGTCCAGCTCCATTCATCCAAAATCCAATAGCAACTCCTCTGTTGATGTCGGTAGCTTCAGGTAAAGGTTCATTATAGTGAGGATGTTTTTTCATTGCATTGAGTACTTCAATGACTCCAATACTAGGGTGCTTTGGGCCATCAGCTCTTCTTACCCCCTCTTTTGATGCATTTATTAACCTGAATTCAATTGGGTCCATTTCAAGCTTTTCGGCTATTTCATCTATTACAGTTTCTGTGCCAACGTTTGAATTAGTTGCTCCGGGAGCGCGGTAAGCTGATGTTGAAGGCTTGTTAACAAGAACATCATAACCATTAATAAGTACGTTTTCTATATCATAAGTAGCAAATGCACATAGAGCTCCAGCTGAGACTACACCACCAGGGAAAGCTCCATCTTCGTAGGCCAAAGTTGCTTCTGCAGCTAAAATTTTACCTTCTTTTGTAGCTCCAATTTTAATTTTAATGTTAGATCCAGGTGTAGGACCAGTTGATTCGAATTCTTCTTTTCTTGTGTGTACAATTTTTACAGGTTTACCAGTTTTTTTGGATAATAATGCTGCAACAGGGCAAGCGTAAGGATCAAATTTTGCGCCAAATCCACCACCAATTTCCATAGGGGTAGTTTTTATTTTTGAAGGATCTAAGTGTAAAATTTCTGCGGTTCTGCCCCTAATATCAAAAGAGCTTTGTGTACTGACCCAAATATTAACTTTTTCATCTTGAACTGATGAATTCCAATCAACAGTTGCATTATGAGGTTCAATATATCCTTGATGAACTGTTGCAGTATCAAATGTTCTTTCTACAATTACATCAGATTTTTCAAATCCTTTTTTAATGTTTCCCAATTCATGTTTTACATGGTTAGAAATATTATTTTTTTTAGTTTCATCAATTAATGGAGATGAGGGGTCTAAACCTTCTGGTGCAGTCAAAATAGCTGGGAGAATTTCATATTCCACATTAATCAGTTTTAATGCTTCTTCAGCGATATGGTGATTGATAGCAGCAACCCCTGCAATAGGATGTCCCTTGTACAAGACTTTGGTTTTAGCCATTATTGCATCTTTTTCTTTAGTCCAATTTGTTTGAGGTAAATCTTGTGATGTTACGATAGCTTTAACTCCATCCATATTTTCAACAGCTGAAGTATCAATACTTAAGATTTTGGCATGGGCATGGGGGCTTCTTAGTATTTTGCCAAAAAGTAGCCCAGATATGGAAAAATCAGCACCATATAATGCTTTCCCAGTCACTTTATCATATCCATCGTGGCGTATAGGTCTCGTGCCTATTACTTTATATCCGTTAGTTGAGTTAGAACCTTTAGTCATGAGTTAATCTCCAGCAATATAAAAGTAATTTTATAACTTTCTATTGTTTTCATTAATTGTTTTAAGTACAGCTTGTGGATTCATAGGAAGAACTTCCATTCGAATTTTTGCTGCATCAGAAATTGCATTAGCTATAGCTGCAGGAGGAGCTACTATATTTACTTCTCCAACTCCTCTGACACCAAATGGATGCCCTTCATTAGGCACTTCAACAATCACTGTGTTAATCATTGGTAGGTCTAGTGACGTTGGCATTCTATAATCTAGTAAGGAATTATTTGACATTTTTGCGTTTCTATCCATGTAATATTCTTCGTTTAATGCCCAGCCTATACCTTGAACAGTACCACCTTGCATTTGTCCTTCAACATAACTTGGATGAATTGCTTTGCCACAATCTTGAACGCAAGTAACTTTAAGGATTTGAGTTTTACCAGTTTCAGTATCAAGTTCAATATCAACAATTAAGCCTGCGAAGGATTTACCTACACCTTTAGGATCTACAGTACCTTGCCCCATGATAGGCCCACCAGAACCATTCATCTCTATTGCCAATTCTTTAAATGTCATGGACTTATTTTTCGATCCATTTGTATTTAAAACTCCATCATTCATTGAAACCAAATTAGAATCTACGTCCCAAATCAATGCTGCACGTTCGATCATTTTGTTTTTCAAATCTTTAGCTGCTTCATATGCAGCCCAACCTGTAGCAAAAGTAGTTCTGCTACCACCAGTTCCAAATGTGTAACCAATAGAATCAGTATCTACAACTGAAGGATGTACATCTTCAGCTTTAATTCCGAGTACTTCTGCAGCTTGCATTGAAATTGAGGTCCTTGACCCTCCTATATCAGGAGATCCTTCAGTAAGGTTTACTGTACCATCTTGATTTAATGCTAAATTGACTGATGATTGTAATCCTGCATTCATCCAAAATCCTACAGCTACACCTCTTCCTCTTATTTTGTTTTGGGTTTTTGGTTTGCTTAAATCAGATTTGTAATGGGGATCGTTTTTCATTGCTTCAAGTACTTCAGTTAAACCAATATTATGAAATTTTGTTCCATCAGTTGCTCTTGTACCTTCATTTGATGCATTCATCAATCTGAATTCGATAGGGTCAATATTTAATTTATGAGCTAATTCATCAATAATCGTTTCACTTGCAAATTCTGCATTTGTAGCACCTGGTGCACGATAAGCCGCAGTTTTTGTTTTATTTACAAGTACATCATAGCCATCAACAGATTGATTAGGTATATTGTAAGGTGCAAAAACACAAGCAGCGGCAGCAGCTACAGGAGAACCAGGAAAAGCTCCAGCTTCATATTTTAATACTGCTTCTGCAGCAACAAGTTTTCCTTCTTTTGTAGCACCAATTTTAACTCGAATATTAGATCCAGGCGTTGGTCCAGTTGCTTCAAGTTCTTCAGAACGTGTCATAACGATTTTTACAGGACGGCCAGTTTTTTTAGAAAGAATAGCCGCAACTGGTTCTAAATAAGGTTCAAATTTCCCTCCAAATCCTCCGCCAATTTCTAGAGGAGTAAGTTTTACAGCGCTCAAAGATACATTTAACACTTCAGCTGTAGCATCTCTAACATTGAAGGGACCTTGCGTTGTGTTCCATATGTGTATTCTGCCATCATCTCGCCAGTGTGCGACACAATTGTGAGGTTCAATGTATCCTTGATGTACAGTAGATGTGTTGAATTCTCTTTCTATAACTATGTCAGATTCATCAAATCCTTTATCGACGTCACCTAGTTTATCTTGTAAGTGTTCAGCAATATTTGTTTGAGAATTGAGTTTTTCACCCAACTCAGTTGTTCTTAAGTCCTCTTGTATTATTGGTGCATTTGCTTTCATAGCTTCAGGTGCAGTAATAACAGCATCAAGCACTTCATAAGATATTTTTATTGCTTTACAAGCTTCTTCAGCTATGTGTACATTGGTTGCAGCAACAGCTGCAATAGGTTGACCCTTGAATACAGCTTTTTCTGTTGCCATGATTCCTTCACGAAGATATTTTAAATCAGTTGATAGTTCTCCTAAAGTAACCTTTCTGTCTTCACCGTCAGAATTTGCTGTCTCAGGCAGATCTTTTCCGGTGATGATTGCTTCTACACCATGAATTTTTTCTGCACTAGACGTATCAATGCTTATTATTTTGGCATGTGCGTGTGGGCTTCGTAATATTTTCCCAGATAACATTCTAGGCATCGAGAAATCAGCCCCATATTGTGCTCTTCCGGTAACTTTATCAGTTCCATCGTGCCTAATAGGCCGAGTTCCTATTACTTTAAATTTGTTATTTTTTGTAGTCATTAGTTAACCCTCATTTTTTCGGCGGCATCCAAGACTGCTCTAACTATTTTGTCATAACCTGTACATCTACAAAGATTTCCTGCTAGCCAAAAGCGTACGTCTTTTTCAGTAGGGTTTGGATTTCTTTCTAAGAGAGCTTTACTGGCAACTATGAATCCAGGTGTACAAATTCCACACTGAAGAGCTGCATTTTCTAGGAAAGCTTTTTGTATTGGATGGAGTTCGTCTTTATATGCTACGCCTTCTATAGTGTTAACTTCTTTAACATCAACCTCAACACCAAAAACTAAGCATGAATCAACGATTCTGCCATCTAGATTTACTGTACATGCGCCACAATTACCATCATTGCAACCTTCTTTAGATCCGGTGAGACCCACGATGTCTCGCAGACATTCTAGAAGACTTTGCCTAGGCTCACATAAAAATTCAACCTCTTCGCTATTAATTGTAGTTTTAACGTGAATTTTTTTAGACATATTGATTTAATTACCTCTTGCTCTTTCTGTAGCAATTTTTAATGTTCTTCTAGTTAAAACATCACACAGATGTTTTCTAAATTCGATAGTACCTCTCATATCCGTAATAGGAGTAGCTGCATTTTTCGCAGCTTCACCAGCTATTTTTAGAGTGTCTTCGTCTTCGATTGATTTGCCAATTATTTTTTCTGCATCGGAAACTAAAATTGGTGTAGGCCCCACCGATGATAAAGCAACTTTAACAGATTTAACAATATCACCATCTAGAGAAATTGAAGTTCCTACTCCCACAACCGCTATATCCATCTCGTTTCTAGGTATGAATCTAAGATATGAGCTACCAGAGCCTTTACTTGGAGCTGGTATGTGAATAGATATCAATATTTCTCCATTTTCAAGGACTGATTTACCGGGTCCGGTACAAAAATCTTCTACTTTTAAGTCTCTAGAGCCATTTGGACCATCAACTTTGCAAGTTGCATTAAGTGCTATAAGTGTTGGGATAGTATCCCCACTAGGTGCAGAATTACAAAGGTTTCCTCCTACAGATGCCCTGCCTTGGATTTGAATACCTCCAACTAGAGAAGTTGAATCTTGCAATGCAGGATATGATGCTGTAATTGATTCATTGTTATATATTTTATACATAGGAACAGCAGATCCTAATGTTAAACCTTTTGAATCTAGATTTATTTCATTTAATTCAGGAATATTTTTGATATCTACCACGACGTCGGGATTGCCAATTCTTTCAGGGGCGGCTCTGAGCTGTACTATTAAATCTGTACCGCCTGCCATAGCTCTAGCAACAGTATTTTTATTAGAAAGCAGTGCAACAGCTTCTTTAATTGAATTCGGGCTTGCATAATCTATCCATTTCAATGGCCCACTCCTTAATCTTTATGGTTATCCAACATCGGTTTAGATGATATTGATTGTTTAATAAAATTAAATGCATTAAGTTACTAATACATTTTATTGATTTAGTTAACGTTCAAAGTATATATTAAAATATAAATTTTTCAATATACAAATCGTTGATTATAAATGGTTTTTGTTTTTGAAATCAGTTTGGGTTTTTGATTTGTATTGGACTCTATTTTTATAGTATGTTTTATTAAGATGTTTAATATAGGTAGTTGCGATGAAAATTAATAAAAAAGAATTAATGTTAATACAGGAACATGCAAAATTTGAAAATCCAAATGAATGTTGTGGGATTTTGGGCGGAAAGGATAATCATATTACGGATGTTTATCAAATTGATAATGTAGTTGCTAGCCCAACTAGATATTTAATGGATCCTGAACAACAATTGAAAGCTACGAAAGACTTGGAAGACAGAGGGTTGGAGATAATAGGATTTTATCATTCTCATACTAATTCAGAAGCTTATCCCTCAAGTACTGATGTTAGGTTAGCAATTCAAAGTGGCTGGGTAGACATTTTATATATTTTAATTTCAGTGAAATATTCAGAAGTTAAAGCATTTAAAATTGAATCTACTGGAGAGATTATAGAGGAAGATGTGGTAATCTGTGAGGATTAAATTACTAATAACAGTTTAGGAGAAATATATATATGGTTTTTGAGAATTCTATATTCCCAATAACATCAGAGGTAAATTCAGTTGACCATTTGGTTTTAGGCGGATGTGATGTTACAGATTTGATGGAAGAATTTGGATCTCCCCTTTATGTTTACGATGAAGTAACTTTGAGAAGTATGTGTAAAGAGTTTGTTTCAGAATTTTCCAATTTGTATTCTGAGTCTAGTGTGTTGTATGCTGCTAAAGCGTTTCTTAATCCTGCAATAGCAAATATTGTAAGAGAGGAAGGCTTGGGTATGGATGTTGTTTCTGGAGGAGAGTTAGCTGTTGCAATTAATTCAGGGTTTCCCGCAGATTCAATATATTTTCATGGTAACAACAAAACAAGAGACGAGCTTGAATACGCTATTCAAGAAGGTGTTTCTAGGATAGTAATTGATAGTTTTCATGAGATAGATTTGTTAGAAGATATTTTGGCTTCAAAGAATTCATTTCAAGATGTAATGATCAGGATATCACCTAATGTTGATCCTCATACTCATATAGCTACGACCACGGGGATTTTAGATAGTAAGTTTGGTTTTGCTATTGAGACGGGAGATGCTGCTAGAGCTATTCGTCAGTTACTAAAATCTCAAAGATTAGATTTAGTTGGAATTCATTTTCATCTTGGATCTCCAATTTTTGAATTAGAACCATATGAATCAGGGGTCAGGACTATTTTAAAATTCTTACAGCCTTTTATAAAAGAAGGTTTGAATCTTAGAGAATTTAGCCCTGGAGGAGGATTTGCTATTGGTTATCTTAGTCATAAATTGCCACCTTCAATTAAATCTTATGCGCAAGTCATTGTAGAATCAACCAAGAAATATTTATCTGAATTAGGATTTCATTCTCCAAAATTAATTGTTGAACCAGGTAGGTCAATAGTAGGTAGAGCTGGTGTTGCTCTTTATACGGTTGGGGCAATCAAGGATATTCCTGGCGTTAGAAAATATGTTTCGTTAGATGGAGGTATGGGAGATAATATCAGGCCTGCTTTATATGATGCAGAATATGAAGCTGTAATTGCTAATAAAACTTCTTTGGAAAATGAAGAAGTTGTGACTTTGGCTGGTAAATATTGTGAATCTGGAGATATATTGATCAGAGATATAAAGTTGCCTAAACTAGTTTCAGGAGATATAGTTGCGATTCCTGCTTCAGGTGCATATGCACCATCTATGGCAAGTAATTATAATTTGAATCCACGCCCCCCAATTGCTTTAGTAAATGAAGGTTCTGCTAAACTGATTCGTGAAAGAGAAACATATCAAGATATGATTAAAACGGACAAAATGTAAATATTGCTCTTTCAAAGGAAATTAAAATATGTGGAAGACTGTAAATCATGATTTGATTACTGAAAACTTGGTTAACAGTTTCCATTCTGGTAATATTGGTCACTCATATTTGATAACTGGCGAGACTAGTGTTGGCAAAACTACTTTGGCTTTTGATATGGCAAGATTGTTTAATTGCGAATCAACAGAAAAGCCATGTGGTAATTGTTCTCAATGTATAAGAATAGAAAGATGCATTCACTCGGATATTAGGCACATCATTCCAAATTCTAGTACAGATTTTATAGGAATCAATCAGGTTAAAGAATTGAAAACTGAAGTTTTCCTTAAGCCTTATGAAGGTAAAAATCGAGTTGTGATTATTGAGCAAATTGACAGATTGACCAAAGAAGCATCTAATTCTTTATTAAAAATCCTTGAAGAACCTCCGGATAATGTGATTTTCATTTTATTAACTAACAAATTTAAATCTGTTTTATCAACTATTGTTTCAAGATGCAGAATATTAAGATTGAAACCTACTAGTATTAGTTATGTGACCCTTTTTCTTGCAAATAATTTTGATTTAAATGAAGAAATGATTCAAGAGATTTCATCTATGTCTGAAGGTCGAATTGGTTGGGCAATTAATGCTGCTAATAATTTTCAAATTGTGGAGAATTTGAAATTAGAAATAAATAATATAAATTACATAATTAATTCAAGTATTGATGAAAAATTCAAATATGTGGACAGTTTAGTTTCTGAATATAGTAGTGACAGGAATTCTCTTCCTGTTAAATTGCAATTATGGATAGATTTTTTAAGAGATTTGATTTTTTATAAATCAGGATTTTATACAAGATTAAAATTTTCAACAATGAAGAAATCATATGATGGAATTAGCAGTCAAATTTCATACTCGAAAATTGTTGAATTGATAGGAAATTTAGATTCAATCAATCAGTATTTTGATAACAATGTTAATCCTAAATTACTTTTAGAAAGATTTGTTTTAGATTTGCCGGAACTTAAAGCCAATTATAATGATGTTTATTAGCAAATTTATAAATCGTTTAATTTAATGAAATGTTTTGGTGGTATCGGTTCATGAATTTCTTTGAAAGTTTCGTGGAAATAGTGTAGTAAATCAGTTGCTATCATTGTTTGCTGAGTTAGTTTTTTTGAGGTTATCATTCCTGTTTTTCCATGTAAATATGTTGCTAGTTTCGCAGATTGAAATATTGGGATTTTTTGGGCCATTAAACCTGCTAATATTCCAGATAATACATCCCCGGTTCCTGCTTTTGCAAGTCCGGAATTTACGTGAGGACTTATAGCGATTTGATTTTTTTCGGGAGATGAAATTACTGAGAATGCACCTTTCAATAAGATTAGGATTCCCCATTTATCTGACAATTTTTTTGTTATTTCAAATTTTTGAGAATTAATTTTTTGAATTGGGTATTTAGATAATCTAGACATTTCTCCAATATGAGGCGTTACTATTGTAGGGCTTTTGAAATTTTGCCACCATTTAGATTTTAATGTTGATAAAAAATTTAATCCATCGGCATCAATTATTGTTGGAGGAAGTTTTTCACCATGAAATAAAATTTCATTCAGCATTGCTTGCGTTTCATTTTCTTGTCCCAATCCACATCCTATTAAAAATGAGTCATAAGTAGGCATGATATTTAGGATTTCTTCGGCAGCTTGCTTGGAATGAACTCCAGATGAAGATTCAGAAAGAGGTATTAATGTGGATTCAATTGAGTTAATAGAAATTGAGTTGATTATACTTTTGGGGGCACAAATTGTTACTAGTCCAGCTCCAGATCTATATGCGGCATTTGCAGCTAAAGATGCAGCTCCTAAATATTTTTTTGATCCAGCAAGAATTAAGACTTTCCCAAAATTTCCCTTGTGTCCAAAATTGGATCTTTTTGGTAAATTGTTTCTAACCCAATCTTTAGTAATAAATTCAGTTGGAATGTATTGGTTTTTAGAGAGATTTTTTGGTATGCCAATATCTGTTAGGTATATTTCTCCTGAGGCTTTGAGTCCTTGAGAAAATAATGTGCCAATTTTTGGAAGTCCAAAACTTACAGTGAAATCTGAATCGATGGAGGATTGATCAACTGAACCTGTGTTCGGATTCAATCCTGAAGGGAAATCTGCAGAGAAAATGATCGGGGTTTTATCTGTTGTTGAATTTAATTTTTTGATTTGATCAAGGATAGATTTCATAAACCCAGATATTGGCCTGTTTGTTCCTGTACCTATGAGTGCATCAACAATTATATCTGCTGTTGATATGAATTGTTTTAATATTTCAGTGTTTTCGGTTTTTTTAGGGTTGAAATATTGAATTTTCGAATTTTTTTTTGTGATATTGAATTTGTTTTCGGATGAAAAGATTATTTTGCATTTTGCACCCCAAGATAATAAATGTTTAGATGCTTCTAATCCGTCTTCTCCATTTTTTCCTGATCCAATTAAAAAAATTATGTTTGAGTTTTTTACATTTTTTATGTTTTCTTTAATGATTTCAGCTAATATCAGACCTGCTTTATGAATTAAATCTGTTTGTTTTATTCCGTTATTAATAGCGGAATTTTCAATTTTTTTCATTTGGCTAGAAGTGACAATTTTCATTTTGTTTTCAGATTAAATAGAAGTTTTTTCAGCTATAGCAAAAGCTATAGCAAATTCTTTAGAATGTGAGATTGAAATTGATATATTTTTAATTCCAAGCTTTTGGGATTTTTCTAAAGCTCTATTATGTAATTTAACTGAAGGTTTTTCACCAGGTTTTCGTATAGTTTCAATATCTTTCCATCCTACACCTTTAATGCCGGTTCCAAGAGTTTTCATTACAGCTTCTTTTACTGCAAATCTAGCAGCTAGACGATGGGGTTTGTTTTTGCAAAAATCTAATTCGTTTTTAGTGTAAATTCTCGTTAAAAATTTGTCTGGGAATTTTTCAAGGACTGATTTAATTCTATTGATTTCTATTATATCAATTCCATTAACAATCAAATTTTGATGCTCCGTATTTGGGAAATATATAGGTTTGGTTTTTGTAAATATATTATCTTATAACGAGGTAGATATTTCAAAGTATTAGGAATTCAATAAAAAAAATTAACTAATAGTATAATACGTCTATGTCGTTCTATGTTGATTTATAAAAATATTGGACTGAATGTTTTTTAAGTTTGATTATAAAAATATTAGCTATGTTTCTAGAAAAACTTAAGTACAGAAGTGTGAGAGAGCTTTAGTAGAATAATTTTTAAAAAGTTTGGAATTTTAATGGATACTCAGATAATAGATGGAGTTAGACTTGCAAATAAAATCCGTTTGCAAATTTCGGATAAGGTAAAAAATCTTAAAGAAAAAACAGGGGTCATTCCTGGTTTGGCAGTGATTTTAGTTGGTAATGATCCGGCTTCTAATGTTTATGTAAAATCTAAACAAAAAGCTGCTAAAGATATTGGCATGAATGCAACTGATTATTTGTTATCTGACACAGTGAATGATTCTGATGTGATTGAATTAATTCATAATTTAAATAATGACAAATTGGTGCATGGAATTTTAGTTCAATTACCTTTGCCCAGCAATTTGTCAAAGACAAAAATTATTGATTCGATTGATCCAAATAAAGATGTTGATGGATTGCATGTGGTTAATATGGGTAAATTAATGTCTGGGATGCAAATTTTTCCTCCTGCAACTCCATATGGTATTCAAAAAATTCTTTTGGATTCAGGGATTTCTGTAAATTCAAAACATGTAGTAGTTTTAGGTAGAAGCGAGATTGTTGGAAGGCCTATTTCTATTTTGATGTCACAGAAAGGAATAGGCGGAGATGCTACAGTAACAGTTTGTCATAGCCAAACTCAAAATATTGAAAGTATTACCCGGCAGGCAGATATATTAATTGCAGCAATAGGTCGGCCAAATTTTGTTACAGGATCAATGGTTAAAGATGGTGCAGTTGTTATAGATGTTGGAATTAATCGTGTGTCCGATATTAATAAAAAAAGAGGTTATAAATTAGTGGGTGATGTTTTTTTTGAAGAAGTACGGGAAAAAGCATCTGCAATTACACCTGTTCCAGGTGGTGTAGGCCCGATGACAATTGCGATGTTATTAGAAAATACTTTTCAAGCTGCATGGATTAGTAGTTTATAATATTTGGCTCTTTATTGAATTTGTTTAATTGAATTAATTGGTGTTATACTGATCTATATAGTATTATTACGTTAATGCGTTATTTAACATAGGAGGATTTCGTGGGGAATGATCAATGGCCTGAGTGCCAAGCATGCGATACTGGTAGTAGTCTTTTGCCTTTATCTGACTTTGGAGGACAAGGTGCTGCCATACATTATAAAGCTTGGGTTTGTAGTAAACCTGAATGTGGTTTTAACATTAAGATTAGAAACGGTGATGTTTATCTAAATGAACCTATTGGAAGTGGTTCTTCCCATTCACCTAGGATTAGGTAATTTTTAATTTATACTGAAACTAGAAAAGGCTTCCATTCTTTTATGTTTTTGCTTTGAAGTATGTAATTTGAGTTTATATTTGGTTTTTTTGCCTTATTTATAAGCTTCATTTTAGCTTCTTGTGGTGTATATCCAGCTTTTTTATGATTACATTTAATGCAGGCAGCAACTACATTTTCCCAAGTATGTTTTCCACCTCTAGATTTTGGAATTACGTGGTCTAATGTGAGTGATTCAGATGATATCCCACAATATTGGCAAGTATTTTTATCTCGGAATAGAACTCCTTGTCTAGATATTTTTTTCGGATGAATTGGTTTGTGAATGTATGACATCAGCCTGATTACAATTGGAATATTAAAAGATTTTGATGGGGATTTGATGAATTCCTTACTATGAACTGTGGATTCTGCTTTTTCTAATAGTATTAGCGCTAGAGCTCTCTTAACATTGCATATATTTAAAGGTTGGTAGTTTTGATTGAGTACTAGTACAGGGTTTTGAGTAATCAAACTAAGGAACTTTCAATTATTTATTATTACTTAAAAAAAGTTGAATTGATGTTTTAAAGTCATTAGGAATTAATCCAAAAGTGCTAGCAGGTATTTTTTGAACTATTTTCAGCGTATTTGTGGAAAGAAATGAATTAGCAATATTATTTTCAATATCTTTATTTACCTTAAGAAATTGAATTTCTTTATTAACTATATTAGAAACAGAATTTTTTGGAAGTTCAAAATCATAAGTAAATCTTGTGATTCCTACAATTATTATTGAACAAATTAATGTGCCTATCAATAAGCCTAAAATAATTCCTCCAATTTTATCTATTATATTTGAAAAACCTAACGTAGCAATACTAAGTACGGGTTTAACTATTTTATAGCTGTAATTAAATACCATCATTGTAGCTAGAATTATTAGACTATATGATATAACTGTGATGATAGTATCATTTCTAATTGATTGGGAAATAATCTCTCCTAGGTGTGGGCTAAATTGCCCGGCAAAGAGCCAGCCCAAAAATATTCCTCCAATAGAAAATGTTGTTCTTAGAATTCCGATTTTCATTCCACTGTATGCTGATAAAAAAATTATCACCAGAAGGACATAGTCAATTGAATTCATTATGTAATCCTAGATTTATTAATAAAAGAAATTTATATTGTTTCAGAGAGTTTATCATAATACAATTCAAATAGAATAGGTGATATGTTTTTACCAAACTAAAGTAATAGAAAATAAAGATTTATTATTGACGGAATTTTATAAAAATAATTATATCCATAACAAGATGCATAGAAAAATTTTGTTTATAGCAGTTCCTTTAATTTTGTCTAATCTCACAGTCCCTTTACTTACATTTGTGGATACTGCAATGATAGGACATTTAGGAAACGTTTCTTATTTAGGTGGAATTACTGCTGGAGCTACTTTATTTACTTTAATTTATGGGAATTTTATTTTTCTAAGGATGGGAACAACAGGGTTATCTGCACAGGCATTTGGAGCAAGGGAAAATAATGAATTATCTAATGTATTTTCCCGATCAATTTTTTTGGGATTATTAATTGGATTATTAATAATTGTTTTTAGGGATGCAATATTTACTTTGTTTATGCCCGTTTTAAGTTTAAGTGGTAATGTGGGTGAATCTTCAGCAAATTATATGTCTATAAGAATTTTTAGTGCTCCGGCAGTTTTAATGAATTTTGGAATAATAGGTTGTTTGATTGGAATCCAAAAAACAAAAGTGGTTTTGATTATTACGTTTTTGGTTAATGGTTTGAATGTTATTTTAGACTATGTATTTGTAGTTTTTTACAAAATGGATGTTTCTGGTGTTGCTCTGGGAACTTTAATTTCTGAATGGGTTGCTTGTATTTTTGGATTGATTGTATTTGCGATGATTTTCAAAAGATTTAACATGAGATTATTTGATATTAAACTGTTTTCAAAAGAAGAATTTTTGAAATTATTCAATTTAAATTTCGACATTTTCATTCGGACGTTTTGCTTGGTTGCCACACATATTTGGTTGATCAATCGAAGTTCAAATCTAGGAGATTTAGTATTGGCTGCAAATGGAATTTTGTTGAATTTTGTTTATATTTCTGCATTTTTTGTTGATGGATTCGCTTTCACGACAGAAAGTTTGGTGGGAGAAGCTAAAGGTGCAAAAGATGGAACTATGTTTAAGCGATATGTTATTAATTCAACAATTTGGTGTGTTGTTTCAGGAATGTTTTGTGTCATATTTTTTGGGGTTTTTGGTGCTAAATTAATTGCATTACTTACTGATATAGTAGCGGTAAAAGAAGTGTCTAATGAATATTTGCTATGGGTGATTTTGCTCCCTGTTATATCAGCATTTAGTTACCAATTAGACGGTATTTTTACTGGTGTAACTAGGACAAGAGACATGAGAAATGGTGCAATAATTTCATTTTTTGTTTTTATTATTTCAACAATAATTTTTATTCCAATATTCGCAAATCATGGATTATGGCTGGCGTACATCTTATTTATTTTGGTTAGAGCCATTACTTTGGCATTAAGATTTCCAGCTTTACAAAGAGAAATAATTTTGTTTAAATGAGCTGCATCTATACGCCTTTCTAGGAATTAATAAATGTTTAATGAAATCAAGAAAGCTTTTGATTTGTTATCTGATGTAGCAAATTATTTTCTTTCATTTTCTTTAATTTTTGTAATTGTTTTATATATTTTATCTGTATTTTTTTTCGGGATATGGGGGTTATTTTGGGTTATTTCATCTAGTTTGGAATTTGGTTTTAAATTTTTAATTTTTTCAATTGCTTTTGTGTTCTTTTTGCTTGCTGGATGGGTTATTTGGAAACAAATTCAGATAAAGAACAATGAAGAGGAAAATATTAAGGAGATAGAGTATTGATTATTGTAACAACTAATAAAGTTGAAGGTAGGGAAATAAAAAAAGTTTTGGGTCTTGTTCAAGCTAGTAGTGTAAGAGCTAGAGCGATAGGTAGAGACATAACAGCTTTGTTTAAATTGATGGCTGGTGGAGAAATCACTGAATACACTAAGTTGTTGGCTCAAACTAGAGAACAATCTTTGTCTAGGTTAATTTCCGAAGCTGAATCTAGAGGTGCAAACGCTGTGGTAGGTGTTAGATTTGTTACTTCTACTGTAGCTCAAGGTGCTTCAGAAATCTTGATTTATGGAACTGCTGTAGAGTTGGGTTAATAATTATTTTTTTGGTTTTCCCCAAATAATCAGAAGTTTTAGTTTTTTGTTGCTAGTGTTTGCAAATCCATGGTCAATATTTTGTGGAATTAAAATTGCATCACCAGAGGTTACAGAGAATTTTTCTTTTCCAACCCACATTTCCCCAGAACCTTCTATGAAATAATAAAATTCTTCCAAGGCACTGTTGCCACTATGATGATGCATTCCTTCACTAGATCCAGGTGATAGTTCCCAGATTTGTGTTTTTATAGGTAGTTTAAGTTCCTCATCAAATAATTTACAAACATCAAAAGTTCCTTCTCCATTGTGATGTGCTGGAATTTGATTAATATCTTTTGAATCATTTTGTTTGTAGAAGTTCATTTGGATTTTGGAGAATTTTTGTGATTTTTTTGACATCGATTACATTTATTTATTATTCCTAATAATAAGTAAAATGCGTCATAATTATTTAGATATTTTTTACATTTGGGGCATTGATTTTTCATTTATATATTTTCGGAAATTATGGTTTGATTACGGTTCCATCAGCTCTTCGTGTTGGACCCCAGGAGCCACCGTATGCTCTTTCTTTATATGGGAATTTTGAGGCCATTTTTTCATCAATATCTATACCTAGTCCAGGTTTTTGATTCGGCCACATATATCCATTTTTAACTTCTGGAAAACCAGGGAACATTTCCAATGTATTTTGACCTGGAATTGCATATTCTTGGATTCCAAAATTGTGATTATTGATATCTAACATTAAATTTGCTGCATGCCCTACAGGTGATGTGTCTCCAGGTCCGTGCCATGCAGTTCTTATATTAAAAAGTTCAGACATTGCAGATATTTTTTTTGCTGGAGTAATGCCACCTATTTGAGACATATGGAATCTAATGAAATCGATAAGTTGATTTTTAATTAACGGTATATATTCATGCTGGTTATTCCATAATTCACCCATAGCAAGTGGAGTTGAACATTGATTTCGAACTATTTTGAAATACTCTGAATCTTCAGGGCTAAAAAGATCTTCTAAGAAAAAGAGTTCGTATTTTTCAACTTCTTTTGCAAACCATATACCCATAATTGGAGGTATTCTTTCATGAACATCATGAAGCATTTCGAAATTCCATCCGATGGTATTTCTTAAATGTTCAAAAAGATTTAATGCTGACCTAACGTAAGGTCTAGGTTCAAAAATACCAGATGGAGATGCTTCAATCAAACTAGTATTTTTTGATTTTTGGTACTTTAAATTTTCTTTTTGTTTTGTTACCCAAGAGGTTATCCATTTTGGTCCTTTAAAATTTTTTTTATTTAAATTCTTAATTTGTTTTGATCCATAATTGGAGGTTAAGCCTGGCGTAGCTACTTGAACTCTAATATAGTGGAATCCTTTTTCTATAAATGACCTAGCATTATCTTCAACTTCTTTAGGGTCTGAACCGTTTGCGTGAACATATACAGCTGCAGCTTCTCTGGATCTTCCACCTAATAAATCATAAACAGGCATTTGTGCAATTTTTCCTTTGATGTCCCATAACGCTTGATCAATTCCAGAAATTGCATTGTTTAATACTGGTCCATTCCTCCAGTATGCGGAAACATTACTGGTTTGCCAGATATCTTCTATGTCATTAACATTTTTACCTAATAAAAAAGGTTTTAAATAATCATTAATCGCTGAATATACTGCAGTAGGTCTTTGTGTAAATGTTGCATCTCCTACACCATATAATTCCGGCTCAGATGTTTCAATTTTTACTGTAACTAGTCTGGTGTTGTTTGGTTCAGTTAAAAAAGTTTTAATATTTCTAATAGTTATTTCATTTTTCATTGTATATTTATTTGTCATATGTAACAGATTTAGCCCATGTCCATCCTTCTTCTCCAGTAGATATTACACGTACCTTGATTAGCCCAACGGGGAATCTTCTAAATGGCGACCCATCACCTTTGTCATATTGAGTATTTAAGCATCTGGCTTCATCAATGATTTCAACTTTTTCTCCAGCTTTTAATTGAGATCCAATAGATGAAATTACACAGAATTCTTCCTTGGTAGCAGCCCAACTTCCCTTTGATACAGAGAATTGCTTCAATTCAAAAGAAGACCATAATTCAAAAGGTAAATTTGTTTTAATATCAAGTGACTTACTAGCAGCACCACCACCAAATTTTGCTCCAGAATCTGAGTTCATAGTCACTGTTGGTTCGATAAGGGTACCTGTTTGGGTTGAAATGCTTGAACTACATCCAATGATTATTGATATAGAAAAAACAAATAATATTAAAAATATTTTGATTTTATTACCTAACCTTTTTGCTGTTTATTATGGAGAGAAATTAACTGCCTTTGTCCAAGTCCAGCCCTCTTCTCCAGTATCAATTACTTTAATTTTAACTAATCCTACAATATAGTGTTTGGGTGAGCCATCGATGGTATTAATTCTTGAGTATAAGCAAGTACTTTCGTCAATTATTTCAATGTTAGAATTTACATTCAATTGTTTTCCTGAAATCTCCTCTACTACACAAAATTCTGCTTTTGCAGAAATTCCGGTACCAATAGTTCTTTGGCTGATCATTTCGTTTTTATAAGAATCCCATAGGAGTAATGGTAATTGGATTTTTATATCTTGTTTTTTGTTAGCAGATGTACCGCCAAACTTTCGATCTCCTATAGAAATTGTGACTTCAGGTTGTTTGATTATTCCTGTTTGGATACCGGATTGTTTTTCTGAAGATGAGCATGCTAAAATCAGGAAAATAAATGAAATTAGCGTAGATATTATTAAACTTTGTGCATATTTATTTTTCATTTTATGATTCTTTAGGATGTTAATTGATTAAATATAATATTTTTACTAGAGTTTAAACTTTTTTGTTTCAATTTGTAAACAACAAAAAGATTGGGCATTCGAAAAACATTTGTAGAAACTTTGGCTTTATAATGAAATTAATTTTTAATATCAGTTATTTGCTTTGCTTTATAGTTTTATTTACTAGCTGTTCAAAAAAAGTTGATTCTGCAGATGTGGTTCAATCGATTCCTAAAATTAATACTGAAAGCAAAGAAGAAGCTCTTGCTAAACATTTAAATGAAATTGGATCTGTAATGTATGGAGCATTTTGGTGTCCATATTGCAGTCAACAGAAGAAGATATTTGGTAAAAATTTTATATATATAAAATATGTTGAGTGTGATCCCAGAGGTGAAAACTCGAATTTCAAATTATGTGAGTATAAGGAAATTAGAAAATATCCTACGTGGGAAATTTATGGAGAGAGATTTGAAGGAGTTTTGAGTTTAAGTGAATTGGAAGAAATTTCTAATTTCAAGGGGTCAAATTTTTCATATTAATTGTCATGTTTAATAAAAATTCTCTCTAAAATTTTTTCTATAGTTGTAAAATGTTTTTCCCAATAATTTGGCAAAGTTTCTATCCAAATCAAGAAGATTTTTTTGTTAGAAAAATTGATTGTTAGTATTCCTCTTTTTTCTTCAGAATTTAAAGTGTACTTGGATTTATAGTTGATTTGATAACTTGGATTGGTTCTGTAAGAAAAAGCCCAGTTTCTTTCCGTAATATTGGAATTTGTTAAGTTTATTTGATTTGCATAATTTTCTAAGGATAAATTTTTAGCATCAACAATATCTTTTACTTCAACACTGATTGTTAATTCACCGTTTGGTTCATATATAAAAAGATCCATGTTGTTTATTTCTCCAAGCATGTAGTTTGGGGGAACAGATATTGAATATTGGTTATATTTATCGAGAAAATTGTAAATTGTGAAAGAAGATTGCATATATTTCAAAATTTGTTTATATGTAGAATTTTGACTGTATAATTCTGTAGGTAAAAATATGGATATTTGAATTAAATTTTTCCCAGATAGGTACCATAAAACTTCCGAGTCAATTTTCATGTCATTTTGTTCGTATTTCATATTAAACAAAATGTAAGGATTTAAACTTTTCTGGAAATTACTAGTAGTATTTTTTAATTCTACAATTTCACATTTAGTAGTATTTTCTGGACAATTAGGTTGCCAGTCCTTATGGTAGGCTTCGATAGCAGGATATTTTTCAACATCCACATTGAAAGTTGCAATACTCATTCCAATATTTGATTCTTCAAATCTGGATTGGAGAGTGTCAGGATGGAACCAAACGAATTCGTTGTCTGACAAGTCAGTTTTCCAACTTTTTGGGAAATGAACATTGTACCAAAATTCTGGATTTTTGAATAAGGAATAATTTGTAGTTGCATTAGATTTTTTTGATATGATTTCGATATCTTGGTTAAATTTAAGGTTTTTTAGAATCAAATCAATTTCATCTGAAATTGATTTCCATTCCGAGTCTTCACTTTCAGTATGGATTTTATATCCATAATTGTTATGGATAAAGAAATAGTCAGTTAGAATGAAAGATTCAGATGAATTTTGATAATTTTTTCTCTTAGTTATTGCCCATGTTTCTAGTCCGTTACCTACATAATAATTATATGAAGATAGAAATTCGTAGGAGATATTTTGATTATTAGGATTTAATTCTGTATTTATACTTGCGTATTGATATTTTGTTAAATTATTTGGTACAGGTTCGGATTTAATCGATATTTCACCTGAAGTTTTGGAATTTACTATTAATGTGAACTCATCAGAAATTTTGTATAGAGTCCAATTTTCAGGAATTGAAATAGAGTATGGAAATGACTGGTTGATATATTTGGTTTGAATTTTCCCAGATATAGCATCTTTTGTTGAAGTTAATTCTTCTCCTTTCATAAATTTTTGAATCTTAGAGATTGCCGAATCTATTGATATAGCATAATTAATTCCAATTGCATCTAGGGATCTAGAAGTATTTATTCCAATTACTTCACCTTGTAAATTTATCAGTGGGCCGCCACTATTTCCTGGGTTAATTGCAGCGTCAGTTTGTATAGCATCTAAGTTACCAATTGAATTATTTCTAATTCCTGAAATAAGTCCTCTTGTAATACTTGGAAGACCTCTCAGATTAAGGGCGTACCCTATTGCTAATACTGGTTCTCCAATTTTTATTTTTTTTGATGAACCAAATTTTACAGGAGATAAGTTGGGTTTATTAATTTTTAAAAGTGCAATATCATCGTTTGAATCTTTGTTGATAACATATGCCAAATAGCTAGTAGAGTCATTCAGTGTGACTGAAACTACTGATTTTCCGGATACTACATGGGCGTTGGTTACAATGAAACCATTTGAAGAAATTATGAACCCAGTACCTGCTCCGGATCTAGTGTTGATTCTAACAATTGATTTATTTAAACTATTAAATATTTCAGGTATTGTAGGGTTTTTTAGTATATTGTCAGTAGGAGTAGGAGTAGGAGTAGGAGTAGGAGTAGGAGTAGGAGTAGGAGTAGGAGTAGGAGTAGGTGT